>ERZ1673960.88-NODE-88-length-18466-cov-28.318451_pt1 | contig 18466 bp, 16 predicted proteins | sample MGYA00580190_ERZ1673960 | MGnify/ENA primary metagenome ERZ1673960 (study PRJEB41334, sample SAMN05608106) | rock metagenome | biome: terrestrial subsurface; feature: shale formation; material: shale | place: USA: Pennsylvania ...
AATACTGCGGTTGCTTAAAACAGGTTTTTTGGACAACTCGGTTGAAAAACACCGTACCTCCTTCAATTTACAAAACCTTTCCCTTGGATAGAAAGTCTCATCGCTTTTGGGCTGAGCTTCGGCAAGTTATTGATAAAGCTGATAATTCTAAAAAATAATGCATCCGCAAAAGGATGGCGTACCTTTGGGGGGGACCTTTGGGGCTTAAGTCTTAAAGCTCAATAATAAGCTTATTGGGAAGATCATTAGAGGAAGTATGCTCGGCAGGATAGTGCTGAGTTAGAATTTTTCCCATCTCCTCTATGGCCTTTATGATGGCATGAGTATGATTACCTGCCTTAAGAGCTAAGAGTAATTCCTCTAGAACTTTCTGCCATACCTCATTGGAATGTGTTCCAAGCTTACCTTGAAGACCGCTATCCACGGTGATAATCACTTTGTGCTCTAATAGCGAAATAAAGAGCTGAACTCCATTTCTATTGGGAGTGTCTACCACACCATTGGTGAGGAAGCTCTCCATGGCCCGTTGGCGGGTCTCTTCTTCCACCTCATCTTTGGTGGTAAAGAGCATCTTAAATATTCCTATATGGCCTAAAAGAAAACCAATAACGGCCCCGACAATAAAGAGATAAAGGAAGTAGATAGGATCAGTCTCTGAAGAAAATTGATAGTACAGAAAGTCTCCTAGGAAAGCTCCTAGGAGTGCTAGTCTAAAATGAGCAGCAGGGTAGAAATCTGATTGTTTAATAATGACAGGAACGATTTCGCCATTGTTATTCATTTCGGCCTGAAAGATGGCCTCTTTTATTTTTGCAAGATCATCTACGCTAAAACTACCAGTCGCCACTTGCGCCTCCTCCGGAGAATCCGCCGCCACCACCGCCGAAACCTCCACCTCCAAAGCCACCGCCACCACGGCGTCCGCCTCCTCCGCCACTTAACATCATGAACAGAAGAAGAGGGTTTTTTCTAAAGAGGAAAATTATAATAAGAAAGAATATAAGAGAGAACCAGCTCGACTTCTTTTTTCGTCGACGGGGAGTTTGACTGGCCCCTAGGTCCTTACTTTTTACATCGAGTTTTTTTAAGACTTGGCCTAGTCCGAGCTTTAGTCCCGCACCGAATTCTCCACGTTTAAAATACGGGGTCATTTGATCGATCACTCTCTTTGAAAAAAGATCTGTGATCTCTCCTTCTAGACCCTGACCAACTTCAATTCTTACTTTGCGCTCTTTCTTTGCCACTAAGAAGAGGAGACCTCGGTCCTTCTCTTTTGTTCCCAGCTTCCACTCGTCTACAACCTTTATGGAGTAGCCTTCAAGTGACTCATCCTCCAGAGAAGGGACGGTTAAAACGGCCATTTGAGCAATCTTATTTTGATGAAGTCTGTAGAGAACACTATTTAAAGTGTAGAGGCTGTTTTTATCGATAATCCCTGCTTGGTCGGTTACGGGTTGCCTTAGAGTTGGAACTTCTAGGGCAAGAGTATCTGTGACCAAGCATAGGTTTATAAGGATTAGAATATCGAGGAAGAGCAGCGCTCGCTGAGTCAGTTCCAGGATTTTCTCTCTAACCTTGAGCGGGCGAGAGCCAATAACTAGCCTGCCGGGGCGCAACGGTTTGCCGCCGCCCCTATTGGCTTTTTTATAACGTAAACCCCATCATGGAGTAGAATATGATTACCGTTTACCACCTTGGCGTTTCCCAGTCTGACCGGGTAGTCTGGCTGCTTGAAGAGTTAGGTATTCCCTACAAGCTTGAGTGGTTCGATCGCGGTGAAGACATGCTTGCACCCGAGGCGTATCGTGCACTTCACCCGGTAGGTACAGCTCCGATTATTCGCGATGGCGAGCGGGTGTTAGGTGAATCCGCCGCCATTGTGGAATATCTAAGCCAGAAATATGGCAACGGTGCTTTAAGTGTTGCAGTGCATGAGGATAACTACGCAGACTACCTTTACTGGATGCAATTTAACGGCAATATCATGGCAATCCTGTATGCAAAGTCTGTAAAAGGCGACGATGCAGACTCTTCAAACCCATTTGCCGTAGCGCTCACCCGGCGAGAGGAAGCCTATTACCAATACCTGAATCAGCGACTCGGCGAAGCCCCTTACCTGGCGGGTGATAAATTAACCTGTGCTGATATTATGGCCGTGTTCAACCTGACAACGCTGCCGCGGTTTGGGGGGCGTCAGGTGGATGACTTGCCGAACGTCGTCGCCTATCTCGAGCGAATTACTTCGCGACCGACCTACATCAAAGCCATGGACATTGCAGGCCCTGATGCCCATAAACCCGAATAGGAAGGAACCAATGACCGCTTCACGTACTTTGCCGCCCCTCCAGCTTTCTTGACTGGCACAAATTGTTTAGGTTATCAGTTATCTGCCCTCCATTCAGATCCACCTTGATGTCCTACGCTCGGGCAGATATCAGATAATCTTCGGTGGACGAAACCGCGGGATGTTACCCCTGTGGTTTGGCTATGGGGATTTCGATGGTGGATATGAGTCTGCTGTAGAGGATGATCGCCAAGATCACGTGTTTCCAGTGGCGCTTTGTTTCTATTTGCATCTGATTTTCACGTTTTTATTCAGCTCGGTTGTCTCATTCTATTCATTGTCATGGGGTTTATAGCGTTTCAGGTAAAGCATCATCCTCACCAGTAAAGGCGCTTTTTTATCTCCTTAAGCACTCTGCCTATTTAGGGGGCGCTCTTGGTAAGTATGCAGGTAGCCTGAGCGCCGACACCTTCATCGGTGATTGACATTGCCTGCACACGAAGGGTGCTGAGTCTGTCTCCGATTCATTGGCCGTCTTTTTGATGTCTGGCGGCGGAGCTACGTGCAGGGCTTGTCTGGCCATATTGAGTTTGGCTTTACTGGCCAGTAACCCATAATGCCGGATACGATGAAACCCGGTTGGTAAGACATGCAATAAGAATCGACGCATGAACTCGTCACACGTCAGTTGCATCGTCCGGTGCATGTTGTTTCCTTTGCGCCGGTAATCCTTATAGGTGAACGAGACATGTGTTTCATCAACGGATTGTAGTCGGCGATTCGCAATCGCTACACGATGCGTATAACGCGACAGGTACTTCAGCACCGCTTGTGGTCCTGCAAACGGCGGTTTGGCATACACCACCCATTCCATGGATTGTTGCTGTTTGCACCATGCCATAAAGTGCCCGGCGTGTTCAAAGCCACTGGTCTGCGTCAACTCCCCGAAGCACAGTAACTGCGTCGATTCGTATAACTCACGTACGCCTTGCATATACAAACGGCGGAACAAGCGTGATAACACTCTGACCGGCAAGAAGAAGCCCTTTTTACACGCTTTCCATTGCTTAGCCTTATCCAGCCCGCCACCGGGCACAATGCAATGCACATGAGGATGATGCATCATCGCGGAGCCCCACGTATGCAACACCATAGTGGTGCCAACCTCAGCGCCTAAGTGTCGCGTATCACCGGCAATGGTCAGCAACGTTTGTGATGCGGCTTTAAACAACAACTGATACATCTGTGCTTTATTGTAAAAGGCCAGTTGTGCTACCTCACCAGGTAAGGTAAACACCACATGGTAGTACTCTACAGGTAACAACTGCTGCTCTCTGGCTGCAAACCAGCGTTTGGCGCTTGACCCCTGGCACTTCGGACAGTGACGATTACGGCAGGAGTTATATGCGATGGCATCGGTATGACAGTGTTCGCAGTGCAGGTGATGAGCACCTAATTGGGCACTTCGACAACGCTCAATGGCTGACATCACTTTCAGTTGAGCTAAGCTTAAATGCCCATGCTGAGATTGTTTGTATTGGGCACCAGACAGACGAAACACATCCGCCACCTCAAGCGGTGGCCGTGAACAACTCGACATAACGTCACGCTCACAATGCCAGTGTATCTAACGGACTCACCACCTCTCGCAAGAGTTTGCTGGCGACTTGTGCATACAGCGCAGTGGTTTCTAGTTTACTATGCCCCAACAGCGTTTGGATGATGCGAATATCGACTTTATCTTCCAGTAAGTGCGTGGCGAAACTGTGCCGTAAGGTGTGCATGGAGACTTTTTTATTCAGTCCTGCATCCAGACACGCAGATTGACAGGCACGACTGAGTTGACGGGTGCCAATAGGGTTTAACGGATTCTGCCCTGGGAACAACCACCCACCCGGTAGCATTAGGTGATGCGCTTTGGCATGTTTGTACCATTGGCGAAGTGTACTCAACAGCATTGGCGATAACATTGCCATTCTGTCTTTCTTCCCTTTACCTTGCTCAACGCGCAATAGCATGCGAGAACTGTCGATATCCGTCACTTTCAACATCGCCACTTCGCCAATCCGCAACCCCGCCCCATAAGCGACCGAGAAGGCAGCTTTGTATTTGATGCTATGTGTGGCATCAATCAGTTGCTTGACTTCCTCTTTACTCAAGACCGTCGGCAACTTCCTTGGCACCGGCACGGTGCTGACTTTGAGCATCACATCAGGTCGATTCAAGGACTTATGGAATAAGAACGTTAAACCCGATAACGTGGCATTGATGGTGATGTTAGATGTACCTTGCTCGGCCAATGTGAGTTGGAATTGGCGCAATTCTTCAGCCGTGGCATCCTCTGGCGAGCGTTTCAAAAAGGTAGCGAGTTTCTTCACGCCTCTGATGTAGCCTATTTGCGTTTTAGGACTGAGCCTACGCATGGTCATATCTTCAATCATGCGTTGGCGTAAGGGGTTGGATCCTTCAAAGTAACTCATGGTTTCACTCCTGAGTAAATTCAGGGCGACATTGCCCTTCCTTCAGCTTAGAAGCGGGGAACGAGATCAGAATATAATTAATGAGGTGGGGGCGGCACTACTACCGCGGAGCGGTTTAGTCCTGTTGTCTTTAGGCGACCTTGACTATCAAACCAGTTTCTACCAAGTTTTGCACAAATCGGAAATGTCGCCATCTGGATGAAATTTCAATATCCAACCTTAGAATGCAAATAGCCGTAATAAAAAACAGAAAAACGAGAGCTTTGCAGTAAAGTTAAAGCAGTTTATTCAATCAAACCCACAGGTTTTGGATAAGGAGACGAACAAAGAGAGGTCTATGCTCTGGGGAGACATTGGGGTCCTCGTTAAAACTAATGGCGATGCAATGGAGCTAGCAAAGTCTCTGACAGAAGCTGGTATTCCAGCGCTATGTGAGCAACCTGGACTCTTAGAAGAGCCAGAGGTGGCGTTGGTTCGTGCTTTAATGGAGATTGCGTATAGTAATGAAAATCGCATCGCCTTTGCTGAGGTGCGCAGTATTATCAATTCAGAGGCTGTAGAGGCGTGGTTACCTGAGCTACTAAACGACGATGCAAAGCCGTCTGAGTTATTGTTTAGAGAGTTAACCGAGGCCTTAACTGCACTTAGAGATAAGAAGCAGCAGTTGTCTCCGACTGAAATGTTAACAGCGGTATGCGCCAATACTCCGGTATTATCGACTATCCGACGCTGGGATGATACATCGTTCAACACGCAACAACGTCTGGCTAACTTAGATGCTTTTCATCGGTTGCTTGAAGAGTATGAGCATGAAAATACGTCCCGGGGCCAACCCGTAACGCTTGAGGGGTTGAACAGGTTCTTATCACAAAGCGCTTATCGTAGGAACGATATCAAAGGAGTGCCGATTGGTCAGGCAGTATCGGTCATGACTATCCATAAAGCCAAAGGGCTTGAGTGGCCCTGTGTTATTTTGGCGTTCCTTGATAAGAATCCGAAAGACCGCTTGTTTGGTGTAACAGTCCAAAGCAATGGCGATGCGTTTACTGTCGATGAGCCACTGAGAGCGCGCCAGATTAAGTTTTTGCCGCCTTATACAAAAGGATCCGCGGGTAATGTATTTACCTCACTAAAAGAAACCCAATTTGGCAAACAAATGGCAGAGAAAGCCACTGAGGAAGAGCACCGTTTGCTCTATGTTGCGTTCACCAGAGCTCGAAATTATTTAGCGACACTTCATGATGGCAAGAGAGGTGACAAACAGGTCAAGTCGCTATTGAACGAGTGCGATTATGACTTTGCTGAAGTCTGCGATAGCTGGCCGAAGGCGGATGTTGAATGTAGTGAGTCGCAGCTGCCGTTTGTCGAACCGGGGAAGCAGGATCTAATGCCGCGCTATATTCAGCCTTCTTCAGTCACTCTCTCGGAGCCATTTGAGGCTGTCAACGTGTCACATTATGGTGCCACTCAGTCTCTGAGTGGCACCATAGATACCGCCCAATTGGGTAATGCGCTGCATCAATTGATCGCTTATATCGTTTTAAATCGTGACGAAGACATCAGTCGAGTCACTAAAAGGCTTCTGCTACCGCATATTTTAGATGAGCAGAAGTTAAAGCCATTAATGACTCAAGCCCAACGTTTTGTTGAGACAATCGACGCTGAGTTTAATCCAAGCAGTGCATGGGTTGAGATGCCAGTGAGTGCGTTGAATGATAAGAGCCAAACCATAAAAGGTAGTATTGACCTCTTGCTTGAAACCACCAATGGCTTGGTCGTTATCGATCACAAGCTACGTGGGGCTAAGACTCCTGAGCAACAACTAGGGTTGATAAAAGATTATGGAGGTCAGTTGAACGCATACAAGAAGGCGCTCGAAGCAAACGGCCAGCCAGTTAACAAGGTTATTCTTCACGCTTTCAATAGCGGCAGTTTGATCGAGGTAGCGACTGTGTAATAAAAAAGGAGCCGAGTGGCTCCTTTTTTATTTTGTGATGACTCAGGGTAATCACTCAGCCCGAATTAATGCTTTTTGCAATGATTCCTCAAAGGCATTTTCTTCGGCAACGACTAATACATGCAGACCTTGTGTCGAAGGGTCGACTAAGCGCAGCAGCACCCGCGTATTGCTTAAACGCTCGTCGATGACCTGTCGACTGGTTTCTTCAAAGGCTTGGGTATGGCGACGCGAGTCTCCGTTCTCAGTTAATTTGGCCTCGCTCTCAACCAACGTTTGAATTCGGCCTGCCAGTTTGACGAGCGCTCGCGCCTTTGCTTCCGATTCACTTCCTGAATGTGAGTACCCAGTCTCTGTCACGGTATAATCATCAATGGGGTAACCACAAACCCATTTCGGTGCTGGCGTTTTTCCATTTTTAAACGTGCACTCAGCAATGTACTCGTCATAAATTGCTTGATCTTGTGCGATCGTATCGAGCAAACGGTCGGTTGTTGAACAAGCACTAAGAGCAAGCATAGCAGCAAGTACGGCAGCAATTTTAATGTTGGTCATAAGACGCTCCTTAACAGTAAAGCCATTAGTTGCTGCCCATGTTACAAATTTAAAGCGACAAAAAATGTCGCACCGAAAGACCGTTTTGTTTTCGGTTCATGATGTACCAGATGATTTGCTCTTCATCGCCTTCTTTTAATCTTCTTGGCGATGGAGACCAGAAACGAGACAACAAACTGTAGCCACTCGGGTGACCAAGGTCGACGGGGTAGGAGGTACCTAAGTTCGGCAACTGACTATTCTGAGAGTTATAACCTTCTAGACTGTTGTCAGTGATAGACGGGATATTTTTTAATGGCTCATATAAGAATTGCCCATCGGGTTGTTTCAGGAAAACCGCGAGCTCTTGTTGGCATTTTTCTTCAGAGTCGCATGAACTACCGCCTTGAGTAACATCGATAATGTCTAAGCGTCCATCCTTGTTAAAGTCCTTAATGTAGAGAGATCCCTCACCAGAAACATAACCATACTCGCCAGTACCTAATCGCAACTCATTATTGATAAGTCGATCGGTTAGCTCAACTAGGTTTTCCTTCGAGTCGAGAGCAAACAAGCGCAATACTCGTCCATCGTAGTATGGCTCAACCCGGGTTTGTGCAATGACTAATTCATCACCAGGGTAATCTGAAGCGAGCTCGCCCATAATAGCGTAATTGGTGTGTGTATTATCCGTTCCCCAATACTCTTCTGGTAACTCCATCACCGTCGGTTGGTTAGCCATGGTGAGCGCATTCCCAGAAGTTGAGCTAATCATTAGCTGGTTGTTATGTATATCGACTGGATCAGGAAAGACCTGACGATAATCCAACATAGCGATATCCGTTTGGCCATCACCATTCATATCTCCAATAGCCGATGAAAATGGACGTGACCATTGTTCATCTGACGTATAGTAGTCATCCGTTTTATCGGTAAAGTGGCCAGTACCATCATTTAATAGAACGGATAAGCCAGTGTAAATGTCTGGGGTGCCATCATTATTGATGTCGCCAACAGATAAATTGTGGCCGATGGAATATCCATCCTCTGTGCTCATATGCAAATTTAATTGATCAGACTTATCTTCAAGTTGGCCTTCACCATTACTTAGTAAAAGTAAAGGAAGTTGAGGCCCAATTTCATGAGCAGCGAACTGTTCGTTCCATTCGTCATATACCTGATATAAAGCACTCGCAATAATGTCATCTGTGCCATCGCCATTAAAGTCAGCGGTTTTAATTCGATAGGCGCTATGTCTCTGAATACTCTCGTAGTTTTTTATGATGTCGTTATTGAGCGACATTGTTCCGTCACCGTTATTTTGGAAGATCATCACGCGTGAGGGGTACTTATCAACGTCTCTTGGCAAAGTATGTGGGAAATAAACGATGGTCGTCGCAATATCGGTATGGCCATCGTTATTGAAGTCGCCTTCGGCATAATCTGCAGAGCCTTCGTAAAATGCATAAGACTCTCGGCAGTCCTCTGGTGTCGGGTAACATACTGTCATGGGCTCACCATTCTCTGTGATCGTTGAGAAATAAAGTCCAATATTTTCTAGCCGCCACTCGTCTGTTTCTGTCGCGACCTCTTCAGCTAAACGATAATCGTCATAATCATTCGCGTAAAGCTGTCTGGGGTCATTGTCGATATTGACTGTAACACTCTTCGAATCCACAGTAGCGTCATTTTGTAGAAGTTCGACAATAAATGATGATGAAGTGCTGGCTGTGACCTCAGGTAATGTGACAGTGAGTTGCTTACCATCCAGTGATAAACCGAGCTCTGGTCCTGAGTCCTGAGTTACGCGCAGTTCTGCTTCGTCGCCTGCTGTCCAGGAGATAGTGATAACTTCAGTATGATTCTCATCGGCCGTGATCGTGCTGATGTCATTTAATTGAACGGGCTCTGTTGTCGGGTTACTGATGCTTGTATCCGTCGAGCTCGAAGAGTCACTCCCGCAAGCGGTCAATACCATACTGGCGGCCACTATCAGTAGCCAAGTTTTGAAACGGAAATATAAAAGCATAAAATCTCCTTTTTTGTGTAGTTTCGCTGGTCCACTAATGCCTGTAAAGCTACGAGACACGGGCAAGAAAACCCATGGTAGGATTATTTGTGCGCTTAAAGGCCAGGTTTAGGCGATTCATATCCTGGTGCAATTCACATTGCCTCAGCCACTGAATCAATTGCTGAGGCGTAGCAGAGCAATTATCGGGTAACCGAGTTGGTGTGAGTTGATGCCGAGCAGCAAACTCACTTGCTTTAGACTGGATCACCTGGCTTGACCATGGATTGAGGGTGAGCTTTACATCAAAAATCTCAGCGATAAGCGGATAGACAGTTAACGCTTTTGAGTCGCTAAATGTGATAACGAGTGGAGAGTGAAACTCCCGAACCACACCCGATAACCACCGGTAGAAGCTATCTGGGTTTGGCATGATACGCTCGGCTGCCGCAAGCAGTTGGTCCAGCTCATCGATCACAAGCATCTCACGTTTAGTAGCCGCGCGTTTAAAAGCATTCCCAACCGCAGAGAAGAGAATTTGCGGATCGGTAACCGTCAGGTCAGCACTGTGATAAAAATGCGTGCTTTGGCTACACTCAAAACACAAATAACGAGCGAGCGCGCTTTTACCAGACCCGCTTGTAGCCGATGGACTTGTTATTAACGTCCGGATTGCAGCGTTAGCTTTGTACTTGTCCGCAAGGTACTCAATGTTAATGTCGGCGGTTACATTACAGAGCGACGCATCGAACTCACCAAGCTCTTTGCTGTGCCAGCAAGGCATATTGGGGAATCGAATATCGAGAACATCATTCGCGGAAAGCTCGCTTTGTTTCGTTCGCGCAACCAACCGTTTTAGTCGCTCAATTTCGGCCGGAGTTTGGATCTTTAGGCTGGCTAACGCATGTATCCGTGAAGAAGTTATTTCGTTATCTTTCAGGGCATCTTGTAACATCCCAACGCGTGAGCGGTAATCAAGCATTGGCATTTTTACGACAAGATCAAAACGGCGCAAAAATGACTCGTCGAACTTGTCGATGTCATTGCAGATCCAGTAAGTTGTCGTGCAGCGACGCTCAAGTGTCTGGTTTATCCAGCCTTTTCGCTTTTGCTCATTTTCGCGCTCGTTAAGCACATCTTCAACTTCGTCGAATAGGATGTGACAAGTTGGTGAGTTCTGCAGCATATTTGATATGCGTAAAAACTCACCCAACCGGTAGGCGTTATTGTTACTGTCAGCTCGATTGTCATCAATAACAGGTACTTCATAGAGTTTCGCTCCAGCATCGCTGGCAAGAGCTTTGGCCAGCTGAGTTTTTCCAGCTCCAGGAGCGCCGACGAGTAAAATAGATAGAGCATCCGTAGAGTAGTGAGTTGCATCACTCACGGCATCTCTCAACAATTGAAGTTGCGCACCAAGGTGTGAGAAATCTGCAACGCTATGCTTTGTAGTTGAGCTTGCCTTCAATAACCCCGACAGAATGTTGTCATCAACGGATCGTGCATTGAGAACGCCAGCTAGAATGTCCTCTTGCATTTCAAAGCGAGCGCAATGAGACAAACAAAGGCTGTACGGCGCAGGGCCGGTCAAATGCATTTGGACAATCGTCGACTCATCGCTGGTTAATTGTAAAAACGAGGTGCGGTCGACTCCGATCAAACGACTAATGATGTCCAGTTGAGAGTCATCTGAGAAGGTATGCTCAAGGAAGTCCCGCAGTGCGCCAATCAAACGAGAGTGAGAGCTCAAAAATGCAAATGCGAGGATCCGATATTCTTGCTCCGTTAATTTAAGCTGTTTTTGGAGAGCTCTTACCCCAGTGATCTCAGCGACACGCGGAGACCAGTCGATATTTGGAGTGTCACCAAAACTGACCAGTTGTTCAAATAGGTCCTCTGGAAAATTATAGAGGCGGGTCAGGTGTCGAATACGCATCGATAACTTTTCTTTCGACTCTTTATTGCCACTTAAGTTAAAGCAGCGTGCTAACCAGTAAAAACTAAGGGGAGCGCATGCTGACTCAAAGCTATCTTGTTCGATACCGCTGAAGTCTATAGGTAAAGCAGGCAAAGTGGGCGAGACAGAAAGTGGTGCGTTCATAGTTATCCTCTCAATTAACATGAGGAAGAAGCATATGGCATTGCTGCGACAAAATATGACGTCACCACCCTATAGGCTGAATACAGTTACTTTTTAGGGTGGAGAATTATGAAGTTGATTCTGATAGCCATTTGCTCGCTATGCGTTGCTGCTTGCAGCAGTTCAGTATCGAAATACCAATACTGCTCAGTAGCCCACATCGACGATCCCGCTTGGGTGAAATCTGACCGAACTAAGGGGTTCTTGATATCTAAAGTAGGCGTACGGCATACTCGAGAGGCAGAGCGTGATATCACCCGTGTCGTCAAACTATCTTTAGCAGAGAGCCTATACGCCGATGTGCATTCTTATCGACAAAGTTACTCCAACAGTGACCAGTTAGCTGTCAACCAATCAGTGAATGTAGCAACCAATGTCGTGTTAAAGAACGTTAAAACCGAGTTTGAAAGGGCAGGGAGCTGTCTGGTCGCCTGGGCTACTGTGTCGCCGCAGGATGCTGAGATTGCTCTCAATAAATCGCACCCCATCAATAGTGCGGAGCATAAAGCCTGGCTCAAGATTAGTAATTCGAGCAGGAGGCAAGCGTATCGGGCGCATCTCAAAAAGTATCCAAGGGGTCTTTACAGTGAGACGGCTAAAGCACGAATAGAGCTCTTGGAGCAACGACACCGGCAGAAGACGATAAGCAATAGTTCTGCGAGCTCTACAACGAGAGTGCTTTTGCATCTAATAAATAGCATCGCTTATTGATGCTTATGCACGAGTTAGTATAGGTTGGTTGTAGGAATGGTTATGGAGATTTACTTGAATGTCTTTGTATGAGCGCGACAAGCTCCTACTTGAGCTAATACGAGAAAAGCCGAGGTCGTACTCGGAGTTAGAGCTGTTGCTAAGAGAAAGAGGATTTCTTTACTCAAAGAGAAGTATTGAACGGCGTCTGCCTAAGTTGAAGTTGCAAGGTCATCCAATTGTGAAGCTGACTAAAGGGACCGGCACCAAGAGACACGTTTGGAAGTGGCAAAACAGGCCGACTTACGAATCTGCTGAGCAAGATGAAGAGCATATAACTGAGGACTATCAAGCGCTAGCGATAGCGTTAGCTGAGAGATATTGGTCGATAACCGCGTTGCCAGAGAGGGAAAAGTCTTTATCGCGGCTATTTGAAGAAGCGCGCGAACAATTGAGTGAGAGCGAGTCGCGAGAGGCGCGCTGGTATAAGAAAGCTCGTGCCGTTGAACCATCGCATTGGCTAAAGGAACCGCAACTTAATAAGCAGGTTTTTGACACGATCCGAATTGCTCTATTAAGAGAAGAGCCAATAAAAATAAGCTATAAGTCCCATGCTCGAGACGCCCCGTATAAAGTCAGTGTGACGCCTTTGGGAATTTTTTTTAGAGGGCGAGTAGCTTACTTAATTACTTGCGATCATGATACAAAGAGGATAAGAAATCGCCCAATCTCCCGAATTGTTGAGGCTACAGAAATAGTATCTGAGCCAGCCATCCTGCCTGAAGATTTTGACATCGATAATTATATTAAAGCCCATGCAGAGTCTATTACGTACGGAGAGCCTCTTCGTTTAAAAGCAATCATTTTCGACTCAGTGGAGCGCGAGATATTTGATGCTCATTTAGGCGAGAATCAGGTCATCACACCTTACGGTACTGACGAGCGATTTAAACTTCTTGAAGTCGATGTTCCGTACACTCTGGATGTTATTCAATGGTTGTTAGCTCGGGCGGCCTATTTAAAGGTATTAAGTCCGAGTCCTTTTAAATATAAATTTGAAGAAGAAATTCGGCGCATGTACTTAAACGCAACGAGCGACAAGCCGAGTGTTCCCAAGCAAAAGAATTTTACGTAAGAGATAGAAAGACAATTCTGCGACAAAATTTGTCGCGACTACCGGTTATTATGCATTCCGTTGCGTTGCAATAGCTTTGCCGCGGCTTTTTCATCTTTATAAGAAGTCTGAAAAATGCATAGACTTGAAACTATTGTTGAGCTTGTCTTTTTGATAATGGTGACCGAGCGACTAGTGTGTTATTGTCGGCTAACTTGAATGAGGTACTTTCACTTCTAAGTGAATCGCCACTTATTTGTAGTATCAAACAATATAGTTTTGTAACGAATATAGTGAATGCTAATGAATTGCCCAAGATGCCAAACCCCGCGATTGAAACAAGATGGGCTTGAAATTGAGATTTGTGTTTGTGGTTATAATTTCAATGATTCAAGTAAATCAACCGTACACGCAAACGAAGAGTTTATATTCCATAACACACGTACGAGCCATAAGCGTTACGAGTCAATGGTAATGTATGCACTACATTACTCGCTACGAGATGTTGAACTGCTGTCTCAACATCATGTAATCGCTAACGATAATGTTTACAAAATTGACGGCTATTTCCCTGAGATTAATTTAGCAATAGAGGTAGATGAGCCCTACCATGAAAAGCAGCGCGAAGACGATGCTAAGAGAGAAGAGAGTATCAAGGGTCTTTTAGGGTGTGAGTTTATTCGTGTGACCTGTGACAGATCACTGTATGAACAGGTAGATGACATTGTTCGGCTCGTTAAAAGTCAAATTTCCACTAAATGGATACACAAGCGCAGTCAACCCAATAGGCATTCGGGCAAATATACTATTGATCTGTGGGAAGGCTTAGTTGCTAACCATATTCCTGACATGATGGATACTTTAGCAACTAAACTTGCTTCGCAAGGAGCCGAGGTTTGGTATGGTTCTATTAGTGGTATCCCATCAACGAGTAATGGAGAATATGGTTTTTTGTTAAAGAAAAGTGGGGTGACTTTCGCTATTTACTCAAGGAAAACGAGAACAATAAGAGTAAGGGTAATGGAGCTAGACGACCGAATTCCTGCGGAATTTATCGAAAAACATTTAATCCCAAAACAGCAAAAGGCAGGCAAAAGACCTCGTTTTTATGCAATTGAAGAAAAAAATTATTATTCAGATGAGGAAGCTGCATTAGACGCTTTGGATAACCTCTTGTCTCACTTATAGGAACATTGCATTTGCAGAGTCAATTTGGCCGCTTGAATTGTCATTGATTCGCTAGTTTGATGTCGAAAAAATTCGACATCAAAACTGGGACGGCCTGATTTTTATAGACACCTTCTAACTGCTGACCTTTCCCCTGAACTAACACCATCTTATCGATGAAATTTCCACGTATTTGCCACTACTAGAGAGGATGAACGTGGGATCCGGCAACGAATTTAATATGGCATTGACCTGTTTTGGTTCCATATGAACGTCTCATTAAGCTAATTAAAATTGGTTAAATATCAAACAGCCAAGCTAACTATACATAGGGTGAACTCCGTATTCTACTAACCCAGTAGGTTTCGTTGGGTACGCGTAACCCTGTTATTTACCGTAACTTAGCTGAACAAGCTTTTGTTTTGTGAAATTAAAATACGCTTATGCGTATAAAAAACAATTTAGACGTATAAGCGCATAAAAATTGACTTATACGCATATAGGCATAATACTTGCTCCATACGACTTTGCGTATAATAGAGGCTGAAATGAAAATCACTGATCCCAAAACATTATCAACCTACCTCAGGGATGAACGAAGACATCGCGGTCTGAGTCAAGCTAAGGTTGGTGACTCAGTCGGGCTTAGGCAAGGGACGGTCTCTAAGTTTGAGTCAACACCAGAGAAAATGCAGCTCGATACGCTGTTTCGCTTGCTGTCCGCTCTAGAACTCGAACTGGTAGTTCAGCCAAAAGGTAACACCTTAAACAGCGAGAGCTCTGCTTCCTCAACGTCTAGTGATAAATGGGCAGAGGAGTGGTAATGAATACACTCGATGTATATATGAACGGCTACCGCGTAGGTCAACTGACCCGTGATGATTCGGGCGCTCACACATTTCGTTATGATGAAGTGTGGATTGATAAAGAGGGGGCACGACCAATCTCTCTGTCTTTACCCCTACGTCATGACACTTATTCAGGAAACGAGGTAATAAACTTTTTTGATAACCTCCTACCTGATAGTGAGGAAGTAAGAGACCGGATTGTTGCTCGTTATCAAACCGACTCAAGTCAAGCTTTCGACTTATTGGCAGCTATCGGGAAAGACAGTGTTGGTGCATTGCAGTTCCTCCCAAGTGGAGAAGCGCCTGAGAATATTCGTGAGTTAAAATATGAAAAGCTCAGTGAAGAAAAGTTAGAGAATGTGCTAAGAGGTTACAGGTCAAAAGCACCCTTGGGAATGCTTCGAGAACTGGAAGACTTTCGAATATCTATTGCTGGGGCTCAAGAAAAAACAGCTCTTTTAAAAATAGATGGGGCATGGTGTGTTCCAAATGGAAATACGCCCACGAGTCATATTATTAAACTTTCGATCGGGAAGATTCAAAGCCATGATCATACAATCGATTTAAGTGATAGCGTCGAAAATGAAATGCTTTGTTTAAAAATAGCGCGGGCATTCGGTTTCAGAGCACCGAATAGTGAGGTGATTACCACACCAAATGTTAAAGCCCTCGCAGTTGAGCGTTTTGACCGTGCATATTCGAGTGATAACTCCTGGTTAATGCGACTTCCCCAAGAAGACTACTGTCAGGTGTTTGGACTTCCGTCTGCACGAAAATACGAATCGGATAATGGTCCGTCGATCACCAGCATTATGAAGCACCTCCAAGGTTCTGCTGATTCCACCCGTGATCGTGAGACCTTCATGCGTGCACAAGTGCTCTTCTTCCTTCTAGGCGCGATTGATGGGCATGCAAAGAATTTTTCTGTGCATATTAAGCCTTATGGGGCTTTCAGATTAACGCCTTTGTACGACATTATTTCAGCTTACCCCGCTGTTGGCGGGACAGGGCTCAATATTCGTGATTTGAAACTTGCCATGAGTCTGCGAGGATCAGCGGGGAAAAAGTGGAAGATCTATCAAGTGTACAAGCGACACTTTTTAAATGTGGCTAAGGAAGCTGAATTCAGCCCGACGAGAATGAATGAGATTATCACCGAGCTTTGTGAACAGGTTGATGAAGTTATTGAACGTGTGCGAGGAGACCTACCCAATGATTTCCCAGAAAGGGTTTCGGTACCAATTTTTGAGGGTATGCAAGAGCGAAAGCGCCGACTGCTTGTAGAATGAACACAAATTATAGCGTACCAATGTCGAAATTTTTCGACACCGAAACTCAGGTTTTATGAGTTAAGCCATAAATTTTGTAACGGGCAACGGTCAAACTGCGTACGTCTTTATGTGTCAAAAAATGACACTAATCGTTATGAAACACTTAAAATCAGAGTCGAAAAATGCTTAAAAATACTATTTAAGACATTGATAAATAAGCTAAAGTCTATTGTTAACGACTGGCCGATCTGCCCTCCGGAGGCAAAGGTCATAGGTTCGACTCCTGTAGGGTGCGCCATTCGTAGGTCGCGCATTTTGCGCGACAATATGTTCTCACCTACCGGAAACCCGTTCATAGAGCAATAAAGTGTTCGGGTATGCGATTTTCGTCCCATTAGAATCTCAATGATTTTTTCGCAAGTGAATTAGTCGGCGTGGACACTTCATTCTTGGGCAGGTTGACGATCTTAAACTCCAATTCGAGTACCGCACACAGTTTGATAAGCATATCGACAGAGACTTTTTCATGTCAGTTTTTTATGCAGAATTGTGAATAAAGCAAGTTTATACATATATCTGTATAAAAGCGGGCCGACGATTGGATCTTTAAACGATGTGAGTCTGTTTCGACGCTGGCTTTATTTTACATTGCGTTGGGATGTAACTGACTGGCTGATGGCACAGCAGAAGTTGTTCTATCAAACGCTACCGGAGCCTGAATTGCAACCGCCGGATATTGTTGAATGTCCGCAGGCATTACAGTTCTTTAGAAGTTTTTGAGACCCCACAAAAAAAGCGAGCCCTTAACAGAGCCCGCCTTTTATTAAACCACCCTTAAAACGGCTTAAAGCGTCTTCAACAACTCTTCAACGGCACGTTCTAATTGCGGATCCACGTTCTTAGCTTTATACGCCGGTGGATTAAAGACCTCAATATCAGGTTGTGCTGGGGTAAAGTCCATGTTGGCGTCGGACTCTTTTACCCACCAGCCTCTAAACGGCATTCTGATAATTGAGCCATCGACTAAGCGCTCAGCACCGGTACTGATAACCGCGCCAAAGGTCGGGCGGCCAACGAGTTTACCAATATCTAATGACTTATACGCGTGAGCGAAAATTTCAGCGTTTGAGTAGCTGTTTTCGTTGCTCATGGCAATCGATGGTTTGGTCCATGCTGACAACGGTAAACGTTCAGAGTAGGGGTATTTATCTCTGAATTTCTTCTGGTCTTCGTCCAGATTGTCAGTCGCACCGCGCGGGATCGTGTAAGCGTGTTGCTCTACGTTCAGTACGGCCATGAGGTAGTCGGTTGTCCAGCCACCACCGTTGTAGCGTACGTCAATGACGATACCGTCTTTGCCGTAGCCGGCGGCCATTAGTTCACGCTCAAAACGTTCGAAGCTGGTCCAGTTCATACCGCGAATATGCAAATAGCCCAGGCGACCGTTGGAATACTCTTCGGTTAGCTTACGACGTGTTTCGACCCAGTTGTCGTACTTCTCGTCACTTAAACTTGTGGTTGGCCAAAGTACCACTTCGGTTGGCTGGTCGGCTCGCGTAATATCGAGCAACACGCGTTGGTTGGCATAGCCGTTCAGCAACTGATAAAAGTTCGCGCTTTTAACCGACTGTTGGTTGACCTGTGTGATGACATCGCCGACTTGTAGGCGGCTCTCATCACGGGCGGCTGGGCTTTTATCCAAGACAGACGTTACTTTTAAGCCATCGGCAGTGGGCGCGACTTCAACACCGAGCAAACCGGTGCGGGTTTCTTGGGTGTCTTTCGGATTTTCACCACGATATAAGCCCATGTGACTTGCGTTCACTTGGCCAAGCATCAAGTTAAAGATGTACTGAAAGTCTTCTTTCGTTGATGCTTTTAACGCCAGTGGACGATATTTTTCTTTCAGCGCTTGCCAGTGTTACCAACGGAGTAAAATTGATCCACTGACAACGGTTTAAAAGTGATCCACC
>ERZ1673960.89-NODE-89-length-17422-cov-191.417977_pt1 | contig 17422 bp, 12 predicted proteins | sample MGYA00580190_ERZ1673960 | MGnify/ENA primary metagenome ERZ1673960 (study PRJEB41334, sample SAMN05608106) | rock metagenome | biome: terrestrial subsurface; feature: shale formation; material: shale | place: USA: Pennsylvania ...
AAATCTGGGGCTAGGGCGCTATCCAGGCCATCCTAAATAGCCCATCTTGGCACGGCAAAAAGGTCCGCTTTTCCAATGAAAGTGTGGATCTTTAGAAAAAATTACCAATGCTCGCTTTTGTTTACGACTGGAGGAGCCTGATCGAAACCCGAAGGTGGCATAGACCGGGGCTGGCAGCGTCTGCAGCATCCAAAGTGACCAAAGACACAAGTCACGCACCTAGATCTCAATACTCTCAGCTATCTCTAGGGCATCCTCGACCTCCACACCAAGGTATCGCACGGTGCTCGACATATTTGTGTGTCCCAACAGCAACTGGACGGCTCGGAGATTCTTGGTCTTCTTGTAAATCAGTGTCGCTTTGCTGCGTCTCATTGAATGGGTTGCGTAGACTGAAGGGTCTAGTCCAATGCTGGTAATCCACTTTTTGACAAGACGAGCGTATTGATGAGTCGTGATGTGGTCAAACCTTCGTATCCGGCTCGGCCACAAATAATCCATACCTGAGAGTCCGCGCAACTCGATCCATGCTTCGACCGATTCGCGCGTCTTTTTGGTTATCTCAAACTGAACAGGCTGACTGGTCTTCTGCTGGATGACTTGCGCCCGGTCCAGAACCTCACCGTTTCTGGAAATATCTCGAACCAATAGCTTTACCAGATCGCAGGATCGGAGTTTGCAGTCAATTGCCATGTTGAACATCGCCAGCTCGCGGATGTTCTTTGCAATCTCTAACCGAATACGGATAGCCCATATTTGTTCGAGTTTGAGCGGCAGCTTCTGACCGACGAGCTTTCCTTTGTTCCAGGGAACTTTACTGGTAGGAAATGTCATGACGTGGCCCTCTTTGGAGGGTAAGGGCCTTTAAGTATGGCTCAGAAGATTGTTCTCTGCTGGCCAACCAGGTCGCAAAGCGGACATACATGATGGGCGACCAATCCTGAAGGTCGTAACCGGCGTCGAAGGGCAGCGAAGGGAGCCAAACTCGGTACGCTCTTGTTGTCAGGTTGACCGTCTTTTTATGGCCACTTTATCAGTTCACGTTGTACCCAAGCTCTCTTGTCTTTAGTGTTTTCTTCCCGGCATTGCTGCGCCTGTTGCTGCCGCGCCTGATCATCTTGCTCAAGCCCTTCGGCCGGGCCTAAAAAAAACGCCAGGGCGTGGCCCTGGCAGGTTTCTCACAGCAAGCCTGGTCAGGCTTTGCCAGGTTGCGGACTCTCGTCTGTATTAATCATTTCATCGTGCTCATCCATGTCCCACGGCAGTTTGCCCGGTGAGATATCCAGGAAGTGCAGATAGTTCTCGAACTGGTCGAGGATGTCCTTGATCACATCGTGCTCATCATAGCCGTAGATATCGTAGGCCCGGCCACCCCGGCGCAGATACACCTCGGCGCGGTAGTAAGAGTCCGGCTTGTCGGCCTCACGTTTCAGCTCGCCGTAAACAAAGCCCGGCAACTCATGCTCGGTCAAGCGGATGTCGTACAGGAAATCCACGTGATGTTCCCGATGCACCTGCAGGTGGGAGCGCTCGTTCTCGGCATCATACTCGGCGGTGGCGTTCCAGCCACGGGCCTTAAGCTCTTTTTCCACCTCGCGCATGGCGTTCATAACGGTGTTTTTGATGTACATTTCCACCTCATGCTTGCCGGGGAACTCAACAATCGACGCCAGGCGGTGTTTCCACTGGGACGTGGTCATGTGCCGGCTACTCATCATGTGTGCTAGCAGGCTGCTTTCCCGGTGCCCTTCAATCACCAGCGCCCGCCACATGCCAATACCGGCAATCAGCATGATGATGGCAAACGGCAGTGCACTGGCAATGGTCATGGTCTGCAACGCGCTCAGGCCACCAGCCAGCAGCAGCACCGATGCCACAGCACCTTCCAGCACGGCCCAGAACACCCGCTGCCAGGCCGGGGTGTTGATTACACCACCGGAGGCGAGCGAATCAATCACCAACGAGCCAGAGTCTGATGAGGTCACAAAGAAGGTGATGATCAGTAACACCGTCAGCAGTGAGATAAAGAACGAGCAGGGCAGCACATCAAACAACTGGAACAGTGCCACAGCGTGGTCCGCCTGCACGTCTGCAATCAGAGTATCCAGGCCTTCGTTCATGATAAGGTTCAGTGCGGTATCGCCGAACACCGAGAACCAAAGGAAGGTGAAGATGGACGGCACCAGCATCACCCCGAAAACGAACTGGCGAATGGTGCGACCACGGCTGATTTTCGCGATAAACATGCCGACAAACGGCGCCCAGGCGATGGTCCAGCCGAAGATGAACAGCGTCCAGTTACCGATCCAGTCACTACGGCTGTAGGCCTGAATGTTGAACGTGCGCTCGACAATCCCGCTTATGTAACTGCCGGTGTTCTGCAGGAACGTCTCCAGGATGTGAATGGTCGGCCCAACAATGAACACGAACAGCATGAGCGACACCGCCAGCACCATATTCAGAATGGACAATCGTTTCACACCCTTGTCCATACCGGCGACAACAGACACAGTCGCTGCTGCGGTAATCACAGCAATAGCAATAATCTGGACCGTGGTGTTGATGGGAATGCCTTCCCACAGATAATGAATACCGGCATTAATCTGGGTAACCGACAGGCCAAGCGTGGTGGCAATACCAAACATTGTGCCAAGAATGGCAAACACGTCCACCGCGTGGCCAATGGGGCCATAGATTTTCTCGCCAATCAGTGGATAGAGCGCAGACCGGATAGACAGCGGCAGACCATGACGGAAGGCAAAGTACGCCAGTACCAGCCCCACCAGGCCGTAAATCGCCCAGATATGAAAGCCCCAGTGGAAGAAGGCGATCTGCATGGCCTGTTTGGCCGAGTCCACCGTCTCGGCCGCGCCGGCCGGGGGTGATGCATAATGCAGTACCGGTTCAGCAACACCGAAGAACAGCAGCGCAATACCGTAACCGGCGGAAAACAGCATGGCGAACCATTCGGGAAAGCTGTACTGGGCCTCGGCGTGATCCGGCCCCAGCTTGATGTTGCCCCACTTGGACACACCCACCGAAACGATAAACACCAAAAATATTGCCACCGACAGCATGTAGAACCAGCCGAAGGTGTCGGTAATCCAGGCCAGGGTCGAGCTGAACAGCTCGCCGGCCAACTCAGGGTTGCTGATGGTGCCAATCACCAATAACAGCGCCACCGCAACCGCAGGAATAAACACCGGAACCAGAATAGTGGACCGGATCGCCTTCTTTTCTGAAGCCATAGATTCCATCCGTGTTGAGAGTAAGTGAAAGCCTTTGTACAACACAAAGACACTCCGGAGTTGCCCGGAGATTTAGAATCAGGGTTATGAATGTAGGAAGGAAAGTACTGTTTGGATTACCGATGAGCAAACAGTAGCGAGATAAACGTATAGAATAAGTGAATGTTATTCGATGTCAAAAAGGCTCGCTGGTATTTGGGGCTTTGTTGTGTTCATGGCGTTGCTGGGCGCTTTCACGCTGCTGTCGCGCCTACTCGTCCTGGCCGGGAGCCGAGCATTTCACTTGTTCCAGGTAGCTTTGCTGATAGGAAATGTCATGGCACGGCCCTCTTCGGAGAGAAAGGGGCTTTAAGTATGGTTTAGAAGCTTGCTCTCTGCTGGCCAACGGTCGCAAAGCGAACATTCAGCTTGGAAGATAGCGCCAGCCTAACGGGCCGATTCGTGGAATTGCACTGGAACACTCTGGTCCAGTTGACGGACTTTTTGAACTCGGAGCATCCCTTTCGCACCATCAAGCGGCAGTTAAGTTATGCCAAAGTCCGCGATCGCAGCCTGTCGAAGAACACCAACCTGTTCTACCTGTTCGCGGCGCTCAGCAACATGCGGAGTGACAGGTTCGCCGTTTTTAAGCCATTTTATGCGTCCTTCACCGCAGTAGTTCTTGTACTCTTCCGCCACGTCGGGGCGGCGGCTGCTTCGAATGCTTCTTTGGTCTTCGTGACACGCGCATGGCCCTGTTCTTCATGGAGCATCCATTGGTCGTCGCCGTAGATAATAGGCAGGTCCATGAAGGTCTTAACCCTCCATTAACCACCTCCTAGATAGTCTGTATCCCGTCGTTTACCGCAGATTTGACCGCGCCCGAATGGACTTTACCTATGTATCGCTTGCCCTGCTCGAAAGTAGTGCTGACTGCTTTATGCTGCCTGGTTATTGCAGGCTGCAGTTCGTTGTCCACGAGAACGGACTATCTCGCTCAGGCCGATTCCGAGCGTCAGAACGTCGTCTCCAAGTTTGAGATGGAGGTTGGTCTCGAAACAGCCTACCTGAATGAGCTGGTCAACAGCCATGACCTGGACGCGCTTATTGTCGAAGCGCGCGCGGCCAATCCTGATTTCCAGCAAACACGGCTTTCACTCCAAATTCTCCGTGCTCAATACCGAGCGACTCAGGCGGATCAACTCCCCGACGTCGAGGCTGGATTCGTCGCGAATAACACTGACGGTCTAGATACTGCCTACACCGGCACCGTCAGCATCAGCTGGGAGCTGGATTTGTGGTCGAAGATTTCTGATGAGGCGTCGGCTGCCGCCAGTGACGTTGCTGAACAGCTGGCTCTCTACCAAGCTGCGCGGGATACGCTCGCAGCCGAGGTCATGCAGGGCTGGTTGAAACTGGTGAATCTGAATCGCTCCGTTGCCATCGAAAAGCAACGCGCGGAGCTATTGGAAAAAAACGAACAGTGGATTCTTCAGCGTTACCGCTCGGGACTGGGTGACCTTGAAGATCTGGACAGCGCCCAAAGCTCTGCGGCCAGTGCCAGGGCGACATTGATTGCAGTTCAGGAATCCCTGCAGCAACAGCAAAGGGCGTTGAACCTGTTGCTCGGGCGAAGCCAGGCTAGCACGGTCATTTCCGCCGACTATCCGCAGGTTCTTTTACCCCTGTCCGACCTTGCAGAGCAAACATTGCAGCGTCGCCCGGACCTTAAAGCGGCCTATATGGCTATCAGGGCAAATGATTTTCGAACGTCCGTTGCCTACAAGGACATGCTGCCATCCATCAACCTGGAAACAGCGCTTAGCGAAACAGGCACATCGCCCAGTGACGCCCTATTGCGCAACCCGGTGTGGTCATTGCTCGGTCAGCTAACGGCACCCCTGAGCCGTTTGCATGAGTTCTACTACGAATTACTGAAAGGTGAAGCCGGCCATTCATTCAGAAACGCATTTGGTGTTGGGAACGAAATCGCCCGCTCGATTGAGTTCCTGTCATCCAACCTGGACAAAACTGTCACAATTGAAGACCTGGCTGATCAGGCTGGCATGAGCCGGGCGGTGTTCCATCGCAAATTCAAACAGGCGACAAACATGTCGCCCATTCAGTTTCTGAAATCCATGCGGCTCAACAAGGCCGCGATGAAAATTGCTGAAGGCCAAAACGTCAGCGTTGCCGCCATGGACGTGGGTTACCTGAGCTCGTCTCAGTTCAGCCGGGAGTTCAAACGCCTGTATGGCCTGTCACCCAAGCAGTGGAGCCAAACTGAAAAAGCAAGCTGACGGCCGGCTCTGGTATGCCATGTCTATCGGGGTAGTTCCGTGATCGGAACGCATGGTTTGTTATACGAGCCGGTGAGTTGGAATTTACGTCAGGCAAAACCCTCCAGCACAATCTTGCCAACGGCGGTTCCTGATTCCAGTTCGGCGTGTGCGGCACGTAGATTCTCGGCGTTGATCGCTCCGAGGTGCTTCCCTGCAGTTGTGCGGATGAAGCCTTGATCTACAAGCCGTGAGACCTCATTCAACAAGTCGTGCTGAACCTGCATATCATCCGCCTGGTGCATTGAGCGGGCGAACATGAATTCAATGTGTAATGACAGACTCTTCGGCTTGATTTTCATTACGTCCAGACTTGCGGGATCGTCGATCATGGCAATCTTTCCAAACGGCCTAAGCACCGCCACATAATCGTCGAAGTATTGATCTGTGGCGTTAAGACTGGCCACATGGGTTACAGAACCAATTTTGCCAGCAGACACCAGTGTTTCGATCTGGGGCTGCAAGGGTTCACGGTGATTCAGAACAAAATCCGCACCCAATGATTCAACCCAGGCCTTCGATTCCGGGCGAGATGCCGTAGCGAGTACTTTCGCGCCTGTTAGCTGTTTGATCAATTGAACTAGAATTGAACCCACGCCTCCTGCGGCGCCAATCACAAGGACCACGTCGTCGCTTGGAGTGATGGACCCAGCCAACTGTCGCTCAAGTTGCAGGTGGTCAAACAGCATTTCCCATGCTGTTATCGTGGTCAGGGGCAACGCTGCAGCATCGGCGTCGGACAGGCTGGCAGGCTTCCGACCAACCAGACGCTCATCGACAACCTGGTATTCGGCGTTGCTGCCCTGACGGGTAACGTCACCGGCATAAAATACGGTGTCACCTTCTTTGAAGAGTGAAGCGCCCTCGCCTGTTGCCACTACCTCTCCAACGGCATCCCATCCAAGTACTTTGATCTGGCCTGGTTCCGGCTCCGCCCGCTGGCGTACCTTGAAGTCAACAGGGTTCATGCCGATGGCTTTGACTCTGACCAGCAGGTCCCGGCCTTTTGCGACGGGACGTTCCATCTCAACATTTTGCAGCGCATCAGGGTTTTCGATAGGAAGAGATTCCCGATATCCAACAGCTTTCATTATCTGTCTCCGCAATGACTTTCGAGTAGCGCACAGTATGGTCGCCGTTTACACTCGGATAAACGGGAAAATTTGTTAAACATATTCAAAGAATTTTTGAAAATGAGTCTTGATGATCTGATCGTGGTTTTGAGGGTCGCTGAATTCCGCAACATTACCGCTGCCGCCACCAGCCTTGATATGCGAGCTGCCACAGCCAGCGCCGCAGTAAAGCGCGTAGAACAGGAGCTGGGTGTAGAGTTATTCGTACGCTCCACGCGAAGGTTGCGGTTATCTGCCGCCGGCGAGAAATACTTGCCTCACTGCAAACAAGCGATTGACTTGTTGAGCCAGGCGCAACAGAACCTTCGATCTGAAGTTGACTCTGTAACAGGCGAAATCCGGCTTTCGGTTTCATCCGATCTTGGTCGTAACCGCGTTGTGCCCTGGATCGACGAATTGATGGCAACGCATCCAGGTTTGAATCTCAGAGTTCAGATTACTGACACCAACGTGGACTTTTACCGGGATTCGGTCGACATGGCGCTTCGCTACGGCGCGCCCAGTGACACCAACCTGTATGGCTTCAAAATTTGCGATGTGCCGCGCCTGCTTTGCGCATCTCCTGATTACCTTTCGCGTCATGGTCGCCCCATTCATCCTGATGACCTTGAGAACCACAACGGACTGTTCTATCAGTTGCAGGACATCCCATTTGACCTCTGGACGTTCAAACGGGGAGACGAGGAATATCGAGTCAAAATGACGGGCGATCGCGCCTCAAACGATGGCGATCTGGTTCGCCGGTGGTGCGTCGCTGGTCGCGGTCTTGCGATAAAATCGTGTCTTGATATGTCGGATGATCTGCTTGCAGGCCGTGTCACCACAATCATGCCGGACTATGCGCCGCCGGTATCCGAGCTGTGGCTGATTTGTCCTACCCGACAGTCAATAACGCCGGCAATGAGGTTGTTGAGGGATGACCTGCGTGCAAAAGTAGGCGAACTGATGAATGCAATGATTGCCGGAGGCTTTTTTCCTCCGGATCGCTTGTCCGGAGGAAAAAAAGACGCCTGAAAAACAGCGGGTGCGTTATTGATGATAAGAAATTCTCATTAACGTGCAGTACACCACTGGCAGCACCACTAACGTCAATACCGTTGCAACACCCAAACCGAACACGATAACCAGCGCCATGCTCGCGAAGAAGGCATCGCTGAACAGAGGAATCATTCCCAACATGGTGGTTACGGCCGCCATAAGCACAGGTCGTACCCGGCTTACCGCGGCCTCAACCACCGCAGTGAATGCATCATCCTGCTGTTCTAACTGAATATTGATCTCCTCAACCAGCACAATGGCATTCTTCAGTACCATACCGATCAGACTCAGAGTCCCGAGCAGCGCCATGAATGTAAAAGGCGCGCCGAGCAATACCAGTCCACCAATGATTCCAATCATCATGAGAGGAACAATCATCCAGATAGACAGAGCCTGTCGGAAGCTACCGAACAACAGCATCGAAATAATGAACATCCCCAGCAGTCCAAGAGGCAGCGAGGAGAAAAGCGAAGTCTGAGCTTCGGATGAGGTCTCGTACTCTCCACCCCACTCAATCGAATAGCCGTGGGGAAGCTCCAGCGCGTCGACCTGCGGGCGGATCCTCTCCAGCACACTCGCCGCCGTCTCCCCCGACAAAGGCATGGGTTCGGCATAAACCGCCAACATCCGCTCCCTGTTTCTGCGTTTTATCAACGGATCCCGCAGTTCCGTATTGATGGCATTGATGACGTTGCCCGCGCTGACATAGCGGCCCTGCTCTTCACTCCAGACATTGATCGAGGTAAGGTTTTCGATGTCAAAACGCTGCTCCTCTCTTGACCGCATAATGATCGGAATGAGGTCGCTCCCCTCACGGTACACTCCAACCTGCTGCCCCTGATTATTCAGCAACAACGCCTGGTGCAGTGATTCGCGAGATACGCCAAGGCGCCGGGCCTGTTCTTCGAGGAACTCCGGTACGATCACGGCTTCCCGATTACCCCAGGACAAGCGCACGCTGTCGGCCAGAGGTTCATTTTCAAAAATTGCCTGCACGCGCACACCGATTTTCCGGAGTTCTTCGGGATCTTCTCCAAAGATACGAGCTTCAAGACTGGCTTTGGCTGAGGGCCCCACCTGCAAAGCCTGCACTTTGTAATGCACGTTCGGGAAGTCTGTACGCAGTTGCTCAATGACTTCCTCCATACGGGCCTCTCTCGACGCCTTATCCCGGGTCTCTACGATCAATTGGCCAAAACTGGCGTATCGCTGCTCCGGTGAATACGTCAACGTAAAACGCTGGGCTCCGCCACCGGTGACACTGGTCACCTGAACGACCTGGTCCATGTCATTCACGCGCGATTCCAGCCGCTTTACGGTCTCTTCGGTTTGCAAGATGTCGGCGCCCTCGGGCAACCAAAGGTCAACAAAGAAGAGTGGCGTTGTGGCATTCGGGAAGAAAGCATTCTTAACCTGTCCCGAGAACGATAGAACCCCAGCCAGAAGCGCGATCGCAAGTGTTAATGTCACGAAGCGATAATGAATCGCGTAGGTCAGCAGGCGGCGGAAGACGACGAAAACAATTCCCTTATAGGGGTCGTTATCGGATGACTGCCCGACACTCTCGAGCTTGTCGGGATAGAACATATCAAAGAAAAACGGGGTCAGAGTGAGTGCCGTCAGCCAGCTCAGGAAAAGCGAGTAGCACAGAACCCAGAACAGGGAGCCAATGAATTCTCCGGTGGTGTCTGGTGAAAGGCCGATAGGAGCAAAGGCCGTAATGGCAATCACGGTAGCGCCGAGCAGCGGGTACCGGTTCTGCGAGACCACTTCTTTGGCTGCCTGCCTTTTGGACTTGCCCTTGGAAAGGCCAATCATCATGCCCTCGGTGACGACGATGGCATTATCGACCAGCATCCCCAGCGCAATGATCAGCGCACCCAATGAAATCTTCTGGAGCTGAATACCGTGTATTGCCATAAGCACGAATGTACCCATGATGGTAATCAGCAGGATCAGCCCCATGAGCAGGCCACTTCGCAGCCCCATGAACAGCAAAACCACAATAATGACAATGCCCACCGCCTGAGCAAGGTTCATGAGAAAAGCAGATACTGCCTCCTCGACTACTTCAGGCTGGTTATACACTGTGTTCAGTGTCATGCCGATGGGTTGCTGTTTTTCCAGGCGTTTCAAAGCCTCATTGAGACTCTCACCTACATCAACAACGTTGGTGCCCTCTGCAAATGACACGCCGATGGTCAAAGCAGGCAATCCGTCAGAGTGGTAAAGCAAGGCGGGTGAGTCATTGGTCACCCTGCGAACTTCGGCCAGATCGCTGAGCCGGATAATACCCGAATCAGCGCTTCCAACTGCCAGTTGCTCAAGTGCCTGAACGGAATCAAGCTGACCGGTTGGCTGAACGGATAACGACAGCCCTTCACTGCGCAGGTGGCCAGCGTTGCCCACCGTATTCTGCGCATTCAGAAGGCTTGCCAGGTATTCTGGCGAGATGCCAAGAGCACGCATACGGTCACGGTCCAGTGACACGATCATCTGCTCGTCGACACGACCACCGATACTGACTTTTGCGACGCCCTCCAACAATCGCAGTTCTCGCTGAATGAGATCCGCATGGTCACCAAGATCTTTCAGCGAGTAGCCGTCACCACGCAACGTGAGCAGCAGGCCGAAGACATCGCCAAAGTCATCGTTCACGATGGACGTGTTCACGCCTGGTGGCAGACCAGGCTGGGCATCATTAATCTTTCGCCGAAGGATATCCCAATACTGGTCTAACTCCCCTTCTCTGACCGTCTTCTTGAGTTGGACAGTAATCTGCGACAAGCCGTCCGAGTTCACCGAAGTAATGTCATCGATGCCCGGCATCTGCTGGATCGCTTTTTCCAGAGGCAGCGTAACCTCCTCCTCGACTTCAAGAGGCGTTGCTCCGGGATATTGGGTGGTCACCAAGGCGGAACGTAACGTGAACTCCGGGAATTCAAGCTGGCCAAGACCCAGAAACGCGAACATGCCCCCAACCCCAAGCAACAGCGTGACCATCCAGCTGATGGACTTCCGATCAAGAAAATAATCGACCATCTCAGAGCCCGCCCTCTTTTTCCCAGGGACGGACCGAACGATCCCTGTTCATCCGGTGAGCGCCGGCAACCACGATTCTGTCGCCCGGGCTGAGCTCTCCCCGAACAAGCACGCCATCGTTCATTTTCTTACCCGGCTCGACATCCACCGGCTCGACGCTGCCCGTGTTATCGCCATTCTCACCATCGGCAGCAGCCACGTATCGCCAAACCACGCTAGTGCCGGGTTCTGCGTCAGGTGTTACAAGCGCCGCGGTTGGTATCAGCCACGACGGGGCGCTCTCTCCAGCCAATGTGCCGTAATCAAGCAGAACGGTCGCGCTCATCCCCGAAAGCACTGTGATGTCCTCGGGTTCAGGGAGCGTTACGGTAACCTCATAACTGAGCGACCCCTGAGAGGCATTGCTGTCATGCTCTTTGTAGCTCGCGGCGTAGCGTTTATCGGGAAGCTCGGGAAACTGTACCCACGCGATAGTGTTGCCATTGGCGCGAACGTTCCTGGATCTCTGTGGTTGAAGGCGGCGGACCTGTTGTTCAGGCATCTGGAACGAGACGTCGATAGAGCCGGGCCGTTGCAGTTCGGCAATGGCCTGCTGCGCTGATACAACCTGAAAGACATCCACCGGCACCCGTGAAATGACGCCATCAAATGGCGCTTTGAGAACGGTATAGGAAAGTTGGTCCTCCGCGCTGGCCAGTTGCGCTCTGGCAGAGAGGTACTCGGCCTCGGCCTCATCGAAACGGGCCTGACTGATGGCCTGGCGCTCCAACGATATTCGCATTCGCTCGAAGGTGGCCTGTGCCAGATTGAAATTTGACCGGGCGTTTTCCAGGCGGGTTCTTGCGTCCCGATCGTCCAGGTGGGCAACGACCTCCCCTTTTTCCACAGTGTCGCCTGCTTTAACGGCCAGCTCCGTCAGCTCTCCTCCCACTCTGAAAGAGAGTTCTGAATGGTCAGACGCCGAGACTCTGCCCGGATACTGATTGAGCGTGCCTGACTGCGCCTGCTCCAGCGTCATGAGCTTTACCGGGTAGACAGTTTGCTGTGTCAGAGGGGGCGCCTCCGCCGAACATCCCATCACCAGGAGGCTCGAAAGCATTGCAAGCGCTTGTAGGCCTCTCAAGGGCATGGCGGTACTGACCATCTTGAATTTCATAACGCGTCACTCTCCAGAAAAAATTAGGTATTCCGACGATCGGCAACCGCATCCCAAGCCATATTAAACGCTAATTCGATATGCTCATCGGTACCTTCGAACGACCCTTGCAGGCATCGTTGAACGAGGTGGTAAATCAGGCGGAACATAAACGTTTCGAGAAGTGGAAAAGGTACCGGTTTGATCAGCCCGGATTGCTTTCCCTGATCAACTGCATTCAAAAGATTTGCGGCTCGGCTTTCGTTTCGTGCCTGGATCTCGGGAGTCATCCAAGCAGAATGCGTGAACGTCTCGTGGTAGCGGAATAGTTCCGGACGCTCAAGGCCGATCCGGAACAGTGTGTGCCACTGGCGTCGCAGTCCTTCACGCAGATCTTTCCCGCGAGAAAAACTGTCCAGCGCCGCATCAATGACCTGATCGCTGACGTAATAAAATGTCGCCAATAAAAGCTGTTCTTTATCTTCGTAATAGATGTACAGCGTGGCTGGTGACAAACCCGCAGCCTTGGCTATCTTGCCAACCGAGGTTGCTGAAAAACCGTGATCTGCTACTTCCCTCACGGTAGCTTCCAGGAAGGCTATTCGTTTCGAGTCGTCTCTTTGCCGCATTTGTCTGCTCAACGCTTCAAATTGGTCGGCCTAAAATAAATGAACGTTCACTTATTTTCAAACCGAAAATATAGGCGTATACCGAAGTAGGTGCCCTACTGACTAAATTCCTGATCTTGCAACCTGGGGAATTGGCGCCGCGTTTGCCATCGGCTGGACACCCTGTATAGGCCCCATACTCGGGGCCATATTGGCGCTCAGCTCCACGCATGCCAATGCTGAGGCGGGCATGCTGTATCTGGCGGCGTATTCGTTGGGGTTGGCTCTTCCTTTTCTCGGAACCGCCCTGTTTATTGAACACTTTCGGCAACGAGTACGCTGGCTCAGTCGCTGGAGTAGACTGCTGAGAGCGCTTGCTGGCTTGGTGCTCGTTGTAATGGGAGTAATGGTGCTCACCGGTCGGATGACACTCTTTGCGTCGTGGATGTTGTCGACGTTTCCGGTTCTCGGAAGGCTTGGTTGAGCTTCCTACAGCCAAACTACAGGGAACGGTCCATGGCTTCATGCTCAAATACTGCGTATAAACAGGTTTCATGAACAAATGGGGCCGCTATTTCGTTAACTAATGGCTTTGCATTGCCGAACCATTGAAGCGGCTCATTGTTCTTCAGGACTGAATTAAAAACCGGTTCGCAGTGGAGGATCTTGAACGTTCGCTTTTGTTTAGCAGCGGACCGATCGAGCCGTCCGGCGGAGGCCGTCGGGTCAGGGACGGGTGGGCCTAAGAGAGACTGATAGAAGTTGATTTTTCTCGGCCCGGCCGGCCCGTCGACAATGCGACAGATTGACTCCTGGAAAACGCTCTATAATCAAGTCAGGCTTCACTCCGCACTGGGGTGGTCTATCAATAACGGACAGGCCGCACGAATCGTTGTTAACTACCTGAAACATAAAACTCAGGACCTACATCAGCACGAAGCCTCCTAGCTATCTCAGCATTGATGGAAGCGTATCCATGCGAACAAGTTGAGCACGCTAACTAGTTGACACTGGATGGCAATGGCTCTGAAACCTTAGAAAGCACTAAAATAACGATAGCATGCTAATATTAAGCAGAGAGCGAAAAGACTCGAAAAAGGGAATCACCCCCAGTGGCACAGCTGGAACTGGGGGTATATTTGGGGGTATAAAACAAAACAAATAAATTTATACAACTTATATTTCAATACTTTACTTAGATAATCGATACCTGCCGGGGGTACCAGTTACCTTTCCGAATCCATTCACAATATCGCAGTCCCCCCCAATCTACACAGACCAGGGATACATCCGGGAGGGTATATTGGCAGGCCCGAATAGGCCTTGCCCTTGTTACTAGCTGTCTTCTGGGCAATAGCGCCAACTCATCCTTTTTTATGAAATTGAACCGCGTCCGCCACGGCCGCGCAGCCCGGGTCGTCCGGCATAACATTGAAGCTATTTACCCGAATACCCGCCAGCACGTTCACGACCGCATGGGCACTATCGGCCAACGCCTTGGCGTTGTAGCCGCCCTCAAGCAAAACCACCAGGCGGCCGTCGCACAGCTCATCGGCCAGATCACTCATGCGTTGAGTAAGAATGGCAAAGCCCGTCTCATCCATGGAGCAGATCATGTCGAGGTAATGGCAATCGAAACCCGAGGAAACCAGCAGGATATCTGGCTGGAATGCCTTTGCAGCGGGCTTCACCACTTCGTCGAACACCTTCAGGAGTGCCGCGTTTCCGCTGCCCGGAGGCAGGGGGACGTTGAGCTGAGAGCCGACGCCTGCTCCGGCTCCGGTGTCATGGAGTAGCCCACTGCCCGGATAGAACGGCGCCGCGCAGTGGCTATCAACCACCAGCACGGAAGGATCGGAGTAGAAGATTTCCTGCGTGCCATTACCATGGTGCATATCCCAGTCCCAGATCATCACCCGCTGATAGCCAAGGCTCTCACGCGCATGGGCAGCGGTAACCGCAATGTTGTTATACAGACAAAAGCCCGAGGCGTGGTCGGAATGGGCATGATGGCCGGGTGGCCGCAAAACACAGAATGCCCGCCGCGCGGCACCCCCCGAGATGGCCTCCACAGCGCTGATTCCCGCTCCTGCAGCCAGGCAGGCCGCTTCCACACTGCCCGGCGAGATCGCAGTGGTATCTTTGGCCAGCCAGCAAGAGTCGCCCGCCAGAGACTCTATTTTGGCGACATAGTTTTTGTCATGAACCCGTTCCAGTTGAGCCGTGGTGGCCGCCGACGGCAGCATCCAGCGCACCCCTTCAATTGGCTCAAGCATTAGGCGGTCAACGATCGCTGTCAGTCGGTCCGGACGCTCCGGGTGGCTGTAGGTTTGCAGGTTGCTGCCGGGATATTGCAGCGTGATCATCGCCTTGACGGCCTCGGTCCAGGCAGGGTTAGCGGGATCCCATCCATGTGGATTATGGCCGAGCATGCGCATGTCGTAGTAGAGCAAGACGGGTGTTGTCATAACTATCATCCCTATTTGGGGCCACCGGTCTAAACATTTCTTTACAGCTCACAACCGATATCCGTGCTTTGAAGCCAGTACTCTTCTGCGATGGATAGTCCTCTGACGGCGCGGGGCTACCCCTTCCGGCCATGATTCAGCAGAGTTCCGTTCACCACAGCCCAGACAGCTTTAGCTTTGGTCAAGGTCATTTCCTTTGATTCGTAAACGTGCCAGAAGTCTGCACCTGTTACCCAACTTACCCCAAAAGCAGCACGGCCTCTGTGCGCTAACGCACCTGGACGGGCCTGCCTGTTTTAACACGCAGAACACACGAACTTGTTGGTGCAAACCAAAATCCGTTCTTTTTTTGCACTATGTGGTCCAGCGTACAGACCAGGCAACGGTGTTAACTCAATCTAGACCCCGATGGGCCATGGAACAGCCAATACACGGAGTTGCATCATCCGCCGCAGGGAACGCGGCGCAACCAAAGTGACGGTTTTTGGGAAAGGTAATCCCTCATGAACAACATTGTTTACATCGTAGGCGCAGTAGTTATCGTTCTGGCAATTCTTTCTTTCCTCGGTTTGCGCTGAGCCGTGGCGGATTGGACGGTCGGAAGTCAGCGGCTCAATCGGGAACTAGCGAGGTAGATGCTTGAGTTGAAATCCACGCGAACTAGTTCCCGAAACCGTCCGTGAGCGAAACCTGAAATGTCAGATACCCCTCCGGACAAAAGCCAAACCAACCCCATAGCTAGCGGCAACAACGCACCCGGCTCCGGAAGCACGACACTGTTAATGCCAACGACCAAGCACTTGGGATTTTGCAAACTTCCCGCCAATGCCACAGGTGCGCAGTGATTCAAAGAATTGGGATTCTGTAAGTAGGGTTCACCCTCGCTTGTGTATAAATCCCAGACACTTGCGAGAGAGGGCCGTTTCCGGCCCTCTCCATCGATGCACATCGTCAAGGTGTGCTCAAGCCGTGAATGGCTGACGCAGGCCTGTATAACGACGGCGTAGCAAACCGCCCAGCCCTATGGCCAAGAGTGCCCAGACACCCGGTTCTGACACGGATATCGGAATATCGGTTAACGCGCTGATCCGCATGGTGAATGTTGTTTGATTTTCGAGTTCAAAGTTAAACGCATCGATAAAGCTGGTGACGTTGAACTTGCCAAGGTCTTCAATCAGATCAGTACCCGCCAGGCAGGGCTCACCGGGAACCGGCTCCTCGGGACACGCACCGAGGGAAAGCCCGCTTTCCCCGGCCTGTGCCTGCAAGGCGGCTTCCAAATCCGCAACGGTGTCGTACTGCTCCCCTTCATTGCCAAACGCCAGGCTTACGACCTCCCCGAGCTCATCGATACCCCGGTTCATGATCCATTTACCGCTATCGGCATCGAAGTGCGCCATCAGCACCGCATCGGTGAGGGGATCGCCATCGTCGTCGTAGAAATACCCGTCCGGCGCCATGGAGTATGACATCCAGTCACCGAACAAGGCCTCGTAGCCGTATTCGTCACCAAACAGGCCTGTGGTCTGAAACAGGTCCTCGTTCAACAGACTGAGCCCGAAACCACTGCGCTCCGCACTGAAGTAACCACGAAGACGATCACGTTTTTCATCCGTGCCAAAAAGCCCCTGGGCAAAGAGCGAGCTAAACTCGCTGTCCTTGGGGTCATCGCCGAAATCCACAAAGCTCAAACCGTCATCGCTGCTTGATGGAGTGAAGGCGTCTCCGATACCGAAGCCCAGCCCGATACTGAATCCACTCAAGGTATCGCCGGTGGCGTTGCCGTATTTCTGGAACACCCTGTACAGGCCGTCATTGCCTTCACTGAAGGGTTCACTGCTCAGGTTGAATACCAGGTCAATGGGGCCGGTGCTGGTCTGATCCAGCTTGAACCGTTTTCCACTTTGGAAGGGGCCATTACAGGTAGCGCTACCAGCGGCCATGATGCAGTTATCAACCTGACTGCCGGAGTCTCCAACTGGGGCATCAGTTACAACCTTCAGGCCAGGCTCCGCACCTTCAACCAGATCATACTTGATGTAACCATTACTGCTGGCGGTGCTATCCACGGGGGCCTTATCGTATATCGTGCTGAAATACGTGCCCTCACTGTCAGGACCGGAAATAACCACATTGTCCAGATTCCAGTTGGTAATCTGTGCTGCAACTACGGAAACGCTTGAGAGGCCCGTAACGGCCAAGATTAATGATGAAGACAAGACTCTGTTCGAAAGCTTCATGGCAACTCTCCTCTTTCCCTTGAGAACAAACACCCGACTGCAAGAAAACAAAGTTCTCTCAGTGAGCGTGTTTTCTTGAGCAGAGTTCAAGCCAAACTTTCAGAACTAAAGAACAAACAATAAATTATAAAACGTTGCTAGCCCGGATTTCTCACGCGGTATAAAAAGAAGCGGCTGAAAGTGCTATAGTTT
>ERZ1673960.91-NODE-91-length-16847-cov-809.022034_pt1 | contig 16847 bp, 16 predicted proteins | sample MGYA00580190_ERZ1673960 | MGnify/ENA primary metagenome ERZ1673960 (study PRJEB41334, sample SAMN05608106) | rock metagenome | biome: terrestrial subsurface; feature: shale formation; material: shale | place: USA: Pennsylvania ...
TTCGGCGCCCGGGATGTCTGGTTCGTGGTGGCCTTGCCGGTATACATGGCCACCGCCTTTGGCTGGGATCATTGGCAGGTGGGTGGCTTCATGGCCAGCTGGATCATCGGCTACGGCTTCATCCAGACCATCGCCCCGCGCATCACCGGGCAAACCGAAGGCCGTCAGGGGGCGGTGCTCTGGGCCGGTGCCCTGGCGCTGATTCCGGCGGTGATTGCCGCCGGCCTGATGGCCGGCTGGCCGGCTCAGCCGGTGGTGATCGGTGGCCTGCTGTTGTTCGGTGTGCTGTTCGCCATTAACTCCTCCCTGCACAGTTACCTGATCGTCAGCTACGCCCGGGGCGATGGGGTGTCGCTGGACGTGGGCTTTTATTACATGTCCAACGCCGCTGGCCGCCTGCTGGGCACCATTCTGTCCGGCTGGGTGTATCAGGCCTACGGGCTGGAAGCCTGTTTGTGGATTTCGGCGGGGTTGGTGGCCACTGCGGCGTTGCTGTCGTTGATGTTACCGGAGCGGAGACTGGCAGCGGTGTGATGCGGGCGGGCACGGGTCAGGAACCGGTGCCCGCTCTCTGTGGCCTGACCCTCAGCCTTTGAGCCATTCGGCGATGGCGTCACTCGTGGGGATCGAGCCGCTGTGAATCACTTGGCCATCGAGGGCCACGGCCGGCGTGGACATCACTTGGTACTCCATGATTTTCGCTGGGTCGGTGATTTTTACTACCTCGACGTCCTGCCCCAGCTCACCGGCCATCTTTTCGATTTTTTCGGCGGTATTTGTACACTTCTTGCAGCCTGTGCCCAGTACTTCAAACGTTTTCATTGGGTTCTCCTGTTTTCGGTTTCTCGTGTGAATACATCAGGCCCCGCTAAACAGCCAGGGCCCGATCAGGTTGATCACCCAGCCGACCACCATGAAGTTGGCCAGCAGGATGGCAAAAATGATCGCCAGCAGGCGGAAGGTCATCACCTGCTTGAGCATGATGAACTCGGGAAAGCTGGCCGCCACGGTGCTCATGCAGAATGCCAGGGTGGTGCCCACCGGCAGGCCTTTGGTGATCAGGCTCTCCATCACCGGAATCACGCCGGTGGCATTGGAATACAGGGGCAGGCCGGCGAACACTGCGGCCGGGACGTTCCACCACTGGCCGGCGCCCAGGTTCTCGGCAAACCAGCCATCCGGCACAAAGCCGTGCAGGGCGGCGCCCAGACCGACGCCGATCAATACCCATTTCCAGATGCGGCCGACGATTTCTTTCAGTTCGTCTTTGGCAAAATTGTGTCTGTCTTTAAACGTCAGCTTCGGGGCCTCGGGCACTTCAACGTCCTGCGATGAATCATGAGTCTGCTCCGCCGCCTTCTGGTAAGCCTTTGCGGCGAAGTCCTTCAGCCAGCGTTCGCCCTTGATGGCATCCAGAATCATGCCGCCGATCATGCCCACGGCCATGCCGACCACAATATAGGCCAGGGTGAACTTCCAGCCCAGAAGACTCCAGAGCATGATTACCGCCACTTCGTTGATGATGGGTGACGTGAACAGGAAGGCCATGGTGATGCCCAGCGGAATGCCCGCGCTGGTAAAGCCCAGGAACAGCGGAATACTGGAGCAGGAGCAGAACGGCGTGATGGCACCAAAGCCGGAGCCGAAAAAGTAGCCAACCGCCCGGTTTTTCCGTTGAATGTAGGCGCGTACCCGCTCCAGATTCAGCGAGGCCCGCATCAGGGCAATCACATAGATCATCACCACCAGCAGGAACAGGATCTTGGTGGTGTCCTCAATGAAAAAGTGAATGGCCGTGCCCAGTCTGGTGTCCGGGCCCAGGCCCAGCAGGGTGTAGGCCAGCCAGTCGGCGAGTAGGGTGAAGATCTCCAGCATGGTGGTTTGTTCCGGTCCGGTGTCCACGAAAAAGTGTTGTTGCCAAAGAAGACGAACGAGACACAGAAAAGATACACCGGTTTGGACAGACAAGTGCTGACAGCAACGCTGAACACAACACGATACAATGGCGGATCAATGGAACAGTATCGTGGTACCGCCAGAACACAGGAGTTTACCGAGCACCATGGCATTTGAGTGCGTATTGAAAGCCTGGGAGGATCACCAATCGGAACTTCGGCAGTACCTCGTCAGCAGGTTGCCTGACCCCGCCATGGCTGATGATTTCCTGCAGGACGTGTTCTTCCGTGCCATGCGGGCAGGGCAAACGTTCTGTGAGCTGGACAATCCCCGGGCGTGGCTGTTTCGGGTGGCCCGCAATGCCTTGACCGACAACATCCGTCTGCGCAAGCAGTGGGTATCGGTGCCGGATCACCTGCCGGATGAACGGCGGGACGATCGGGAGCCGGTGGATGAGTTGGACCAGTGTATTCAGAGGACCCTCCCGGTGCTTGCCGACATGGATCGGGATATTCTGGAAGCCTGCGATCTGGGGGGTATGTCTCAGGTGGCGTATGCTGAGGCGCACGGTCTGTCGTTAACGGCTACCAAGGCCCGAATTCGCCGGGCCCGGGAGCGGCTCCGGGTAACCCTCGCCAGCCGCTGCAATGTAGAGACCGACAGCAGCGGTCGGATTTGCGGTCATAAAATGCAAAGCTGATAACAAAGACAACAACAATGATCGACCTGCTTCGGCGTTACCCCCTGCCGGTGATTGTGCTGGCGCAACTGTTTGGCACCTCGCTGTGGTTCAGCATTAACGGCGTCTGGCTGTCCCTGGCCCGTGAGCTCGGGCTGGCGGAAGCCCGGCTGGGCACGCTGACCCTGGCGGTGCAGGGCGGTTTCATCGCCGGCACGCTTACCTTTGCGGTGACTGGGCTGGCGGATCGTTTCGGAGCCAGCCGCATGTTTGCCGTGGCCAGTGTGGCCGGAGCCCTGGTCAATGCCGGCTTTGTGATGGCGGTGGAGCAGCCGGTCCTGGGGTTCGCTCTGCGATTCGCCACGGGTTTGTGTCTTGCCGGTATCTACCCGCTGGGCATGAAAATGGTGATTGCCTGGACGCCCCGATACGCTGGCGCCGCACTCGCCTGGTTGATCGGTATGCTGACCGTGGGTACCGCACTCCCGCACCTGATGCGTGGCGCCACCCTGGGACTGCCCTGGGAATGGCCACTGCTGGGCTCTTCGATGCTTGCTCTGGTCGGCGGTGCCCTGGTGTTTTTGCTGGGCGATGGCCCGCACCTGCCCAGGACCTCCGGCCGCATTCCCCTGAGCCGGGGGTTGGCCGCCCTGGGTAATGCCCGGTTCCGGTCCGTGGCGGGTGGCTATTTCGGTCATATGTGGGAGCTGTATGCGTTCTGGACCCTGACGCCACTGTTGGTGGCCCGGGAACTGGACCGTGCCGGCTGGTCCGGCGGGCTGCTGCCCTGGCTGGCCTTTGCCGTGATCGCCATCGGCGCACTGGGCTGTATCGGCGGCGGTCAGCTCAGCCGTACCCGGGGCAGTGCCTGGGTGGCGATACGGGCGCTGTCGATTTCCGGCCTGTTGTGCCTTTGCTACCCGCTATTGGCGGGCCTGCCGTCCTGGCTGTTGTTGATGCTCCTGCTGCTTTGGGGAGTCATGGTGGTCGCCGACTCGCCTCAATTCTCCGCCCTGGCGGCCGCCGCCGCACCCCGGGAATCTATTGGTTCTTCGCTGGCAGTGATGAACGCGGTTGGTTATGGTCTGACGCTTCCGGCCATCTGGATAACCGCCGGTTTGTGGGATACCTGGGGTGTCTGGGTGTCGCTGCTGCTGGTGCCAGGGCCATTGTTGGGGCTCTGGTCCCTGGGACGCGGTGGCCTGCATCGACTCTCAACAACGAATTAATGTCATGACTCAGTCAGCCTCCAACAACACGGATTCAAAGCCCCGGGTTCTGCTCCTGTCCGGTTACGATGCCGCCAGTCACCGGCGCTGGCGGGAGCAGCTGGTATCCCTGTTGCCGGATTACCAGTGGCACACCCTGGCACTGTCGCCCCGGTATTTCCGCTGGCGCATTCGCGGCAACCCCCTGGCCTGGCTCAACGAGCCCTGTTTCCGGGAAAGCTGGGACCTGGTGATTGCCACCTCCATGGTGGACCTGGCTGCCTTGAAGGGTTTCCATCCCGCTTTGGCCGGTGTGCCTTGCCTGTTGTACATGCACGAAAACCAGTTCGCGTTTCCGGTATCGGACCGGCAGCATTCCAGCGTTGATCCACAGGTGGTGAATTTGTACAGCGCCATTGCCGCTGACGGGCTGATGTTCAACAGTGCCTGGAACCGGGACAGCTTCCTGGATGGTGCCACCCGGTTTCTGGACCGGATGCCCGACGGCGTTCCGTATGGGCTGATTGCCGGGCTGCGTGACAAAGCCCGGGTGCTCCCGGTGCCCATTGAAGATCGGATGTTTGTCAGCCGGGAAACAAAGCCGGATTGGCAATGCCCGCATCTGCTCTGGAACCATCGGTGGGAGTATGACAAGGGGCCTGGCCGGCTGCTGGGCCTGCTCAACGAGTTGGAGCGGCGTGAGGTGCCTTATCGGGTGAGTGTGGTGGGGGAGAGCTTCCGCAAGTACCCGCCGGAGTTTGACGACATTCGCAAACGCTTCGCTCATCGAATCAATCACTGGGGGTTTCTGGAGCAGCGGGCCGATTACGACCGATTGCTGGCGGAAGCCGATATTGTGTTTTCCACGGCCCTGCACGATTTCCAGGGGCTGTCGATGCTCGAGGCCATGGCTTCGGGGTGCGTGCCGCTGGCGCCGGACCGGTTGGCTTACCCCGAGTACGTGCCTGCCGCGAGCCGGTATGCCAGCCACGAAACCGATCCTGACGAAGAAGCCCGGACAGCGGTGGATACCTTGCAAAAAGTGCTGGTGAATCAACCCTCAGCGATCGCGCCGGACGCCTGGCGGGCCTCGGCCTTGCAGGCCCGCTATCGGGATTTCATGGAGGCCGCCATGGCCGCCGGTCGATTTTCCTAACCGGCTCTGGTAGAATCCGCGCCCTCTTTGAGGCGCCGCCTCGTTTTTCCTTCATCAACAAAATTGAAACCAGACTGTGACGATTCTTCCGCCCTAGCGCTCAAGCCATTCCCCCAGGTGTCCGCGAACAACCTTTAGCCGGCTGCCCCGTGCAGGTCCGTTTGCCGTTCGCTCGTGATGCCGCGCTGGTCGCAGTCCTGTTCCTGTAATACCCCCATAAGACACTGTGGCACTGGTCGATTGTGATCTGTGCACTCGCTGTTTTTGTGACATTCAACCGGATTGACTGAATATGCTGAAAAGTCTTCAAACCAACTGGTTTTCCAACATCCGTGGTGACCTGCTCGCTGGTATCGTGGTGGCCCTGGCGTTGATCCCGGAGGCCATTGCCTTTTCCATCATTGCCGGCGTCGACCCGAAAATCGGGCTTTACGCTTCCTTCTGTATTGCCGTGGTGATTGCCTTTGTCGGCGGCCGCCCGGGCATGATTTCCGCTGCTACCGGGGCCATGGCCCTGCTGATGGTCACGCTGGTTAAGGAGCACGGGTTACAGTACCTGTTGGCGGCCACCCTGTTGACTGGTGTGTTCCAGATTATTGCCGGTTACCTGAAACTCGGTGGACTCATGCGGTTTGTCTCCCGCTCGGTGGTCACCGGTTTTGTGAACGCCCTGGCAATCCTGATTTTCATGGCCCAGCTGCCGGAACTGACCAACGTCACCTGGCATGTCTATGCCATGACCGCCGCCGGGCTGGGCATTATCTACCTGTTCCCCTACGTGCCGGTGGTAGGCAAGGTGCTGCCGTCGCCGCTGGTGTGCATCATCGTGTTGACCGGTGTGGCCATGGCGGTGGGCCTGGATATCCGCACCGTGGGCGACATGGGCGAGTTGCCGGACACGCTGCCGATCTTCCTGTGGCCGAATGTGCCACTGAATCTCGAAACCTTGATGATCATCCTGCCGTATTCGCTCGGTCTGGCGGTGGTGGGCCTGCTGGAATCCATGATGACCGCCACCATCGTGGACGATCTGACTGACACCACCAGTGACCGCAATCGCGAGTGTAAGGGGCAGGGCGTGGCCAATATTGGTGCCGGTTTGCTGGGCGGCATGGCCGGTTGCGCCATGATCGGCCAGTCCATCATCAACGTGAAATCCGGCGGCCGGACCCGTCTGTCCACACTGACCGCCGGTGTCTTCCTGCTGATCATGGTGCTGGTTCTGGACCAGTGGCTGGTGCAGATCCCCATGGCCGCGCTGGTGGCGGTAATGATCATGGTTTCCATCGGTACCTTCAGCTGGGGCTCAATCAAGAACCTGAAAGAACACCCGCTGTCCACGAACATTGTTATGGTGGTGACCGTGGTTGTGGTGGTTGCTACCCACAATCTGGCATTTGGCGTTCTTGCCGGTGTATTGCTCGCTTCCCTGTTCTTCGCCAACAAGGTGGGGCACTACATGGCGGTCACCTCGGAGTTTGATCAGAACACCGACACCCGCACCTATAAGGTGGTTGGGCAGGTGTTCTTCAGCTCATCGGAAAAATTTCTGGAAGCCTTCGATTTCAAGGAAGCGGTCGATAACGTCGTTATCGACTTGAGCCGCGCTCATTTCTGGGACATCACCGCCGTCGGTGCGCTCGACAAGGCCGTGATCAAATTCCGTCGTGAAGGTGCGGATGTGGAAGTGCTCGGCCTGAACGAAGCCAGCGCCACGATCGTCGATCGCTTCGGCGTGCATGACAAACCGGACGCCGCCGATGGTCTCATGGGCGGCCACTGAGGGAGTTGCATCAATGACGGATAACAACCGAGAAAACGGCCCCCTGCAGGTGGTGGCCTGCATCGATGGTTCCCAGGCGGCGCTGAGCGTCTGTGACTATGCAGCCTGGGCCAGCCAGCGCATGGGTGACCCGCTGCTGCTCCTGCACGTGCTGGACGAGGAAAAATACCCGGCCCGTACAGACGTGAGTGGCAACATTGGCCTGGGCGCCCGGGAGCATTTGCTGAATGAGCTGGTGGAACTGGACCAACAGCGGAGCAAGCTGGCCCTCAAGCAGGGCCACCTGATGCTGGATGAAGCCGAGCAGCGTGTTCGGGCCGATGGCGTGGACCGCGTCAATCAGCGCCAGCGTCACGACGAGCTGGCCGGCTCGCTGGTTTCCCTGGAGCCCGAGGCCCGTTTGTTTGTCCTTGGGCTGCACGGTGAAGGCAGCAACCGGGAAGGTGCGAAACACGTGGGCAGCCAGCTGGAAACGGTGATCCGTAGCGTACACCGTCCGGTGTTGCTGGTGCCGGATGAGTACACTGAGCCACGGAGTGCTATGCTTGCTTTTGATGGCAGTGAAACGGCGTTCCGGAGTATCGAGCTCCTGGCGGGCACGCCGGTTTTCCAGGGTATGCCGTTCCACCTGGTGATGGTGGGGCAGGACACCGATGAAAAACGTGGGCAGATGGCGCGGGCGCGGGATGTCCTGGCCGCGCAGAAATTGGAGGTGACACAAGCCATTCGTCAGGGCGCGGACGTGGAAAAGACTCTGCACGAATACCAGACTGAGCATGACATTGATCTGCTGATCATGGGGGCTTACGGTCACTCCCGCATTCGTCGGTTCCTGGTGGGCAGTACCACCACCAGGATGCTGGAAACCGCCAAAAAACCGCTGGTTATTCTCCGGTAATTCACTGGCCTGTCTTGCGTGCATCGGAGGCGGCATGAAGCCGCCTCTTGCCGAGCTCATCGACGACTATCATCTGTTAATGGAGATGGCGAATGATGAACGAGACGATGGCCGACAGTGCAAAGTTTTTTGACCCCGACAAGAAGACCCACCAGTTTGCGGCAGATCTGCTGGCCCAGGCAGACATCCAGATTGGGGGTTCCCGGCCCTGGGATATCCAGTTCCTGGCCGAAGGGGTGCCCGAGGCTGCCCTGGCCCGTGGCAACCTGGGGTTTGGCGAAGCCTACATGGACGGGGCCTGGGAGGCTGAGGCGCTGGACCAGTTCTTCTGTAAGCTGTTAGCCGCCCGCCTGCCGCATTACATCAAACCCGCCAAGATTTTTCCCCACATCGTAAGAGCAAAGCTGTTGAACCGGCAGACCGCCAGGCGCGCCTGGGAGGTGGGAGAAGCCCATTATGATCTGGGCAACGAATTCTACGGGGCCATGCTCGATTCCCGCATGACCTACACCTGTGGCTACTGGAAAGACGCGGACAATCTGGAAGACGCCCAAGAGGCGAAGCTGGACCTGATCTGCCGCAAGCTGCAACTGGAACCGGGTATGCGCCTGCTGGATATCGGCTGCGGCTGGGGCAGCCTGATGGCCTATGCCGCAGAGCATTATGGCGTGGAAGCCGTGGGCCTGACCATTTCCAAAGAGCAGACCCAGTGGGCGAAAACCCATTATCCGCACCTGAACCTGGATTTCCGGCTAATGGATTACCGGGAGATTGATGAAAAATTTGACCGCATAGCCAGTGTCGGCATGTTCGAGCACGTGGGACCGAAGAACTACCGCACGTTCATGGAAGTGGTATACCGCTGCCTGAACCCCGGCGGCCTGTTCCTGCTACACACCATCGGCAAGAACCAGCGCAATTCCTTCCCCGATCCGTTTATCGACAAATACATTTTCCCGAACGGCGAGCTGCCTTCCATCGGCCAGATTGGCGACGCCGTCGATGAACTGTTTGTGGTGGAGGATCTGCACAATTTCGGAGCAGATTACGACAAGACCCTGATGGCCTGGCACGCCAACTTTGAGAAAGCCTGGCCCCGTTTCCGGGAAGAACTGGGCGAGCGGTTCTATCGCATGTGGCGGTATTACCTGCTCTCCTGCGCCGGGGCCTTCCGGGCACGGGATATCCAGCTCTGGCAGTGGGTGATGGCTAAGGACGGAGTGGAGGGCGTTTACCAGAGAGTGGTCTGAGCCGCTTAAAGAAAAAAACGGGTTGTTTTCGGTTGTAACAAAGCTGTCACACAGTCCCCCTAGGATGCACTCATCGGTAAAGCAGATCCGACCCAACGTCTAAACCAAATAACGGAGACTTGACGTGATGAAACTGAAAACTGCGCTGACGTCTGTAGCCCTGGCCGGCACCATCGCCGCCGTATCCACCCCGGCTATGGCGCGTGACACCATCAGCATTGTGGGTTCCTCCACGGTATACCCGTTCGCGACTGTTGTGGCTGAGCGTTTCGGTACCAAAACCGAGTACAGCACTCCGAAGCTGGAGTCCACAGGCTCCGGTGGCGGCATGAAGCTGTTCTGCCAGGGTATCGGTACCCAGCACCCGGACATCACCAACGCATCCCGTCGCATGAAAACGTCCGAGTATGACCTGTGCCAGAAGAACGGCGTGACAGACATCACCGAGTTCCGTATTGGCTCTGACGGCATCGTGATTGCCAGCTCCCAGGAAGCACAAAACCTGGACATCACCCTGGAAACTCTGTTCCTGGCCCTGGGCAAGAAAGTTCCGAACCCGGACAACGAGAAAGAGCTGATCGAGAACCCGTACGAGAAGTGGAGCGACATCGACTCCAGCCTGCCGAACGTTGCCATTCGTGTAATGGGTCCGCCGCCGACTTCCGGCACCCGTGACTCCTTCAACGAACTGGCCCTGCAGGGTGGCTGTGAAGACCTGCCGGCCGTTGCCGACATGAGCGAAGACGACATGGAAGCCGTGTGCCAGAGCGTTCGTGAAGACGGCGCCTTCATCGAAGCCGGTGAGAACGATAACCTGATCGTTCAGAAGCTGATCGACGACGACTCCCTGTATGGTGTGTTCGGCTACAGCTTCCTGGAAGAAAACTCTGACCGGCTGCAGGCTGCTACCCTGAACGGCGTGGTTCCGACTGTCGAAGCGATTGCTGCTGATGAGTATCCGGTTGCCCGTTCACTGTTCTTCTATGTGAAGAAAGCTCACATCGGTGTTATCCCGGGTATTAAGGGCTACATTGAAGAATTCGTCAGTCCGGCTGCCATGGGTCGCAACGGCTACCTGAAGAGCGTCGGCCTGATTGTTCCGCCGCGTGAAGCCCTGATGGATCTGCAGGACAAGGCCGCCAACATGCCGAACCTGCAGAAGAGCGAACTGCTCTAAGAAAATCAGCAGCTTAAGGAAAAGCTGACTGTGAAGGGTGCGAGTCTGAGGGCTCGCACCCTTTTGTGGTTAAACGCGTTGGACAAAAGTGGCCGGTTTGAACCCGGGTCGGAACACCGTAAACTTGCCGCTCAATTGAAGTGCCAGACAGGATAATTCATGCAACCTGCCAATCTCCTCATACTGACCCTCGCCCTGGTGGTGATCGCCTATGGGCTGGGCTACGCCCGTTCCCGCTCATTGGCGATGCCGCTGGGAGGGATTCGTCATCTCAAGTCTTTGCCCTTTTACTACGGTGCCCGGGCGGCCCTGTGGTGTGGAATACCGGCTTTGCTGGTTCTGGCGCTGTGGGCCGCATTCCAGGGCAAGGTTATCCAGATGCTGGTCATCGGGTCGCTGCCGGTGGATATGATCCCGGACTCCGAAGGTGCCGCGAGCCTGCTGCTGAGCAAGATCAGCAATGTGGCCAGTGGTGCCTTGCCCCCGGGGTTTGTGGATGCTCCGATTGCCCAGGCGGCTGAGCGGTTGCAAGAGTTAAGAAGCCAGAGTCGCTTGTACATGACTGCTCTGGTGATCGCGGTGGCGGTGTTGGCGGGCTTCCTGGGCTGGTTGCGCATTCGGCCGAGACTGAATGCGCGTGCGCAGGTGGAAAGCATCCTCAAGTGGATTTTCTTTTCCTGTGCCGCGCTGGCGATTCTCACTACCGTTGGCATCATTTTTTCAGTGGCGTTTGAGACCTTCCGGTTCTTCCAGAAAATTTCCTTCATTGATTTCATTTTTGGATCCCAGTGGAGCCCGCAGACCGCCTTGCGTGCCGACCAGGTGGCGGCAGAAGGCGCCTTCGGCATGATTCCGTTGTTTACCGGCACCCTGTTGATCTCGTTCATTGCAATGCTGGTGGCGGTGCCGGTGGGGCTGCTCTCGGCGATTTACCTTTCCGAGTACGCCAACAAGCGGGTTCGGAGCATCGTCAAGCCAATGCTCGAAATGCTGGCGGGTATCCCCACGGTGGTTTACGGCTTTTTCGCGGCACTGACCGTGGCGCCGTTCATCAGTGACCTGGCCGCCTCGGTGGGCATCGACGCGTCTTCCCAGAGTGCGCTGGCCGCCGGTGGTGTGATGGGTATCATGATCATTCCGTTTGTGTCATCGCTGTCCGACGACGTTATCAATGCCGTGCCCCAGACGCTTCGGGATGGCTCGCTGGCCCTGGGGGCCACCCAGTCCGAGACCATGAAGAAGGTCATTTTCCCGGCCGCGCTGCCGGGCATCATGGGTGGGGTTCTGCTGGCGGTGTCCCGCGCTATTGGCGAGACCATGATCGTGGTGATGGCGGCTGGCCTGGCTGCTAATCTCACCGCCAACCCGCTGGAAACCGTGACTACGGTTACCGTGCAGATTGTCACGCTGCTGACTGGCGACCAGGAGTTTGACAGTGCCAAGACCCTGGCGGCCTTTGCGTTGGGTGCCATGTTGTTCCTGGCCACCCTGCTGCTGAACGTGATTGCCCTGAAAATTGTCCGGAAATATCGGGAACAGTATGACTGATCAACTTTCACAGGCGGAGTTAGTCCGCAAATCGCTGAAACGCCGTTACCGTAAGGAACGCCGTTTCCGGGCTTACGGCATTGCAGCCATCGCCATTGCCTTGTCGGCGTTGGTGGTGCTGTTTGCAGACATCGTCGGCAAGGGTGCCACCGGTTTCATGAAGACCACCCTGGACCTTCAAGTCGAGCTGGATGGCGAGATGATGTACCTGGACGATGCCACCGATGAGCGACAACTGAAGATGGCGGATTTTGTCGAGCCGCTGGTGCAGGCGTTGCTGAAGGAAATCCCATCCGCGACGGAGAGTGATCGTGATGCCGTGGCGGATCTGATCAACCCCTACGCTTCAGTGACCCTGCGGGACGCCCTCAAAGAGAACCCCGAGTGGCTGAACACCACCCGCTCGATGAGCTTCCTGGCGCACACCGATGTGGATGTCTATGTGAAGCACGCCGGTGATGATGCCTATTCCATCAAGCTGTCTCAGCAGCAGCAACGCTGGGTGGACCAGTTGGTTGAAAAAGGCATTGTCGAGACGTCCTTTAACGACACCTTTTTCAAGAACGGCGATTCCCGGGATCCGTCCAAGGCGGGTATCCTTGGGGCAATCATCGGTTCCCTGCTGACCATGATCGTGACACTGGCATTGTCCTTCCCGATTGGGGTGGCGGCCGCGATCTACCTGGAAGAGTTCGCCCCGCAGAATAAGCTGACCGATTTCATCGAAGTGAACATCAACAACCTGGCTGCGGTACCTTCCATTATCTTCGGCCTGCTGGGCCTGGCGGTGTTCATCAACTTGTTTGGCATGCCGCGCTCGGTGCCGGTGGTGGGCGGTCTGGTGCTGACCCTGATGACCCTGCCCACCATCATTATCTCCAGCCGGGCGGCGATCAAGAGTGTGCCGCCTTCCATCCGGGAAGCCGCTGAAGGCATCGGCGCCTCGAAAATGCAGGTGGTGCTGCACCATGTATTGCCGTTGGCCATGCCGGGTATGCTGACCGGCTCCATCATTGGCATGGCGCAGGCGCTGGGTGAAACCGCGCCGTTGCTGCTGATTGGCATGGTGGCCTTTATTGTGGACGTGCCGGAAGGATTCTTTGATTCCGCCACGGTTCTGCCGGTACAGGTGTTCCTGTGGGCCGGTAGCCCCGAGCTTGCCTTTATTGAACGTGCGTCAGCCGCCATTATGGTACTGCTGGCATTTCTGATTGGTATGAATGCATTGGCCATCTGGCTCCGTAAACGACTTGAGCGCCGGTGGTAAGGAGAGGTTTTATGAGTACGCTTAATACAGCGGTTGCCCAGGAAATGGATAAGTCGGATGAAGCAGAACTGCCAGCGGGCGAAAGCCGTCCGGCTGAGACCGTCATCGAAGAGGGCGCCACCGTTGGCACCCCCTATGCCGACGACCCCAAGTTCAAGCTGCGCAATGTGGAAGTGTTCTATGGCGAGGAGCGCGCGATCAAGAACATCAGCCTGGACATTGCCCGCAATGAGGTCATTGCGTTTATCGGCCCTTCAGGCTGTGGTAAATCCACGTTCCTGCGCTGCCTGAACCGGATGAACGACAGCATCGATATCTGTCGGGTCAAAGGCTCGCTGCAGCTGGACGATCAGGACCTGTATGACCCCAAGCGCGATGTTGTCGAGCTTCGGGCCCGGGTGGGCATGGTGTTCCAGAAACCCAACCCGTTCCCGAAGTCCATATACGACAACGTGGCCTATGGCCCGCGCATTCACGGCCTGGCCAATCGCAAGTCGGACCTGGACGACATTGTTGAGAGCAGCCTGCGCAAGGCCGGCCTGTGGGAGGAAGTGAAAGACCGGCTGGATGCCACGGCCACGGGCATGTCCGGCGGCCAGCAGCAGCGTTTGTGCATTGCCCGTGCCATTGCCGTGAGCCCGGAAGTGGTGCTGATGGACGAACCCTGTTCGGCGCTGGACCCAATTGCCACCGCCAAGGTGGAGGAACTGATCGCAGAGTTGTCCGAGAGCTACACCATCGTGATCGTGACCCACTCCATGCAGCAGGCGGCCCGTGTGTCTCACCGCACTGCCTATTTCCACTTGGGTCACCTGGTGGAGGTGAACGACACCAACAAGATGTTCACCTCACCGGAGCACGAGTTGACCGAATCCTACATCACCGGCCGCTTTGGCTAAGCCCGGCCCGGTTATTGGAGAAAGACATGCCAGATAGAAAAGACGACGTATACGGAGATCACATCTCCCACAAGTTCAATGACGAACTGATGGAGCTGAAAACCCAGTTCCTGGAAATGGGCGGCGCCGTTGAATCCCAGGTGGAACGAGCGGTGAAGGCGCTGATTGACAGCGATGGCGAACTGGCTGAGCAGGTTCGCCTGAAAGACAAGGAAGTGGACAAGCAGGAAGTGGCCCTGGATGAAGAGGCCACCCTGATCATTGCCCGCCGCCAGCCCACCGCCCGGGACCTGCGCCTGGTGATCTCCGTGATCAAAATGGTGGCGGACCTGGAACGGGTGGGCGATGAGGCCAAGAAAATCGCCAAGCTGGCCATTAAGTTGTCCGAGGAAGGCCAGGCACCGCGCGGCTACGTGGAAGTACGGCACATTGCCGGCCACGTTCAGTCCATGCTGCACGATGCCCTGGACGCCTTCACCCGGCTGGATTCCGAGCAGGCGCTGCGGATCATGAAGGAAGACAAGCGCGTGGACGAGGAATACCAGGCCGCCGCCCGCACATTGCTAACGTTCATGATGGAAGATACTCGCAATATTTCCCGTTGCATGTCCGTCATGTGGGTGCTGCGTGCCCTGGAGCGGGTGGGTGACCACGCCTGCAACATCGCCGAGAACGTGATCTTCATGGTGGAGGGCGAAGACGTTCGCCATACCTCCATTGAAGAGGCTGAGCGGGTTGTTGGGGGCTAGATTCTAGCCCCAGGCTTGCTTGAGAGTTGCCTGAGCGCAATCAAGCCCCGGGGGAGTGGCCGGTATGCGGTACCGCCTTCCCGGACACGCTCGAGCCTTCCATGGGCGCTAAGCTTTGGCCATCCATGGCCAAAGATTGTCCGTCCAGGCGGTACCGCATACCGGCCATTCAGACTTGGGTGCTACCGGCTCGGTTGCGTCTGGTAACTACGGAGCCGGGTAAACTCAGGCCTGCTTCGGCGTATCGGTAAACGGCGGCCAGCCAAAAGAACGTCCGGCCAGCAGGTGCAGGTGGATGTGGAACACCGACTGGCCGGCGTGTTCACCGCAGTTCATCACCGTCCGGTAGCCATCTTCGGCAAAGCCCATGTCCTTGGCCAGTTTGCCGGCAATCCAGAACAGATGCCCCACCAGCTCCCGATCGTCCTCCTCGATGTCATTGATCGTGGCGATTGGCTTCTTGGGAATAATCAGCAAATGCACCGGCGCCTGGGGATTGATGTCCTTGAACGCCAGGGCGGTGTCGTCTTCGTAGACAATATCGGCGGGAATCTCCCGGTTGATGATCTTGGTAAAAAGCGTGTCGGACATGAGTCCTCCTGAACGTGGTCGGAATGTTATGGCCGGTTCTCGCGCAGGCGGCCAAGGCCCGGCAGGTGGCTGGCCATCTGTTTCAGGCTGACCACCGGCGGCTCTTCCAGCCCCATGGCGTAACGGGCCACCCGGTTGCGGGCAAAGGGCAGGGCGCGGGCAGCGCCAAGGCCGAGGTTGCGCATCAGGTGAACCGGCGGGATTTCGTTGCTGAACAGATGGTAGAACACATCCATGGTCAGCATCATGCGTCGGTTGGCTGGGCGCCGCTGTTGCTCATACTGCATCAATAAGGCCTGACTGCCAGGGTCGGTGCCGTTCATCTTCGCTTCATTCAGCAGGGTCTGCAGGCAGAGGGCGTCCTGGAAACCCAGGTTCACGCCCTGGCCGGCCAGCGGGTTAATGGTATGGGCGGCATCGCCCGCCAACACCACCCGGTTTGCGTAATAGTGCTTGGCATGCTGGCGGGCCAGGGGGAAGCTGGCTTTGGCGTCAATATGGGTAAGCTCCGGCAGCCGCCGGGGGAACTCGTGCTGGATCTCGGCCATCAGCTCGGCATCGCTCATTGCTTTAAGCTCTTCGTGGCGGGCAGGGCTGTCGTACCACACCAGCGACGCCCAGCTTTCCCCAGGATAGTTCTCACCGCCGCTGTGCAGCGGCAAAAACGCGCGCGGGCCGCTGGGATAGAAGCCTTGCCAGGTAATGTCTTCGGGGGCGCCCCGATAACGCACGGAAAATACCATGGCCTGCTGCTGGTACTGGTCCCGGGTGACGCCGATGCCCGCCAGCGCTCTTAGTTGCGACTGTGCGCCGTCGGCACCAATCACCAGTCTGCCGCGCAGGCTGCTGCCATCGTCCAGGGTGACGGTTGCGGCGCTGTCATCCTGTTCCAGCTGGGCGATGCCCTGGCCGGTGAACAGGGTGACCAGGGATTCAGCTTGTGCGGTTTGCCACACCGACAGTCGGGTAATGGAGTTCTCCACGATATGCCCCAGGTGGGATGCACCCAGTTCGTCGGCATTGAATTCGACTTCGGTGAGGCTGCCGGGCAGCTTGTCGGTGATCGGGTGGTTGGCTGCGTCCCATACGCCCAGGCGGGAATAAGGGGTGGCCCGCATGGCCAGGATGCTTGGCCAGGCGCCCAGGGATTGCAGGTAATCTTCGCTGCCCGCGCTCAGGGCGGACACCCGGATGTCGGGAACGGACTGTGAGTCGAAGGGCTCGGGTTCGGCCAGGTCGATCAGGGCGATCTTGTATCCCTGACGACCCAGACCGGTTGCCAAGGCGGCGCCAACCATGCCGCCGCCCGTGATAATAATGTCAAATTCCTGGGTCATAACCACCGGTTCCTGTCTGATTGCCCACAGGGAGTCTCTGAACCACTCTGCAGGCCAGAGGTGATCCGGAGTGGTTCAGAGGCTCCCTAAGTTTACGCAAAGCGGCGGGGCAGACAAGCGACCGGGGTCAATCCCCCGGGAACTTGCGGTCATTCTTCCTTGTACAGGTGCACATCGCGCTGCGGGAACGGAATGGTCAGTCCCTCGGCGTCGAAGGCTTTCTTGATTTTTTCATGCATGTCCCAGTACACCGGCCAGAGGTCATCCGTCTTGGTCCAGGGCCGCACGATGATGTTCACAGAGTTGTCCCCCAGCGAACCTACGGAAATACGGGGCGCCGGCTCCGGCAGCACGCGGTCGTCTTCATCCAGGCAGCGCTTGATCACGGCCTTGGCCTTGTCGATGTCAT
>ERZ1673960.92-NODE-92-length-16729-cov-210.184959_pt1 | contig 16729 bp, 15 predicted proteins | sample MGYA00580190_ERZ1673960 | MGnify/ENA primary metagenome ERZ1673960 (study PRJEB41334, sample SAMN05608106) | rock metagenome | biome: terrestrial subsurface; feature: shale formation; material: shale | place: USA: Pennsylvania ...
TCATCTGGTCTTAATCCCTACGCCGGTATTATCCGGATCAGGTTGCGGGTTCTGCAGTGCAATCTCAGCCAGCTGCCAGTAAAGACAGCCAGCACCCCGTCAAGACGCGATACTTTGTCTGTTCCGCCCAAAAAATGGGCGACATCAGCAAGTGTAGAGACGGGGGCTATTATTGTCCATAATGGTTTATGGCCCTGAATCCGGATCACGGATGCCCGTAGACAGCTTGTCAGGAGATAAAATGAAGAAACGCTTACTACCAGGACTGATCACCCTGTTCGCAGCCCAGCCTGCCTTTTCCCTGGATCTGATGGAAACCTATGAACAGGCGCTGTCTTACGACTCCGGCATTGCCTCGGCAAGAGCACAACTGGAAGCCCAACGAGCGGCCACGGATGTCACCAAGAGCACGCTGCTACCGCAACTTTCAGCGTTCGCGGAAGGCAGCCACACCGATCTTGAAACCGACAACGGGCTGGGCGACGACAGCTATCGAACGGTGAGCTATGGAGTCCAACTCACGCAGCCGGTGTTTCGGGCAGAGCGCTGGTTCCAGTTCGATGCCAGCCAGTTCCAGTCAGATGCTGCGGAGGCGCAGTACAACCTGGCGCAACAGCAACTCATGCTGGATGTATCGACTGCCTACTTTAACGTGCTGCGAGCCCAGGATACGGTAACAACGGCCCAGGCCACCGAGGCCGCCATTCAGCGCCAGTACGAGCAGGCTCAGGAGCGCTTTGATGTGGGCCTGATTGCCATCACCGAAGTGTATGAAGCCCGGGCCAGTTATGACGATGCCAAAAGCCAGCGCATTGCAGCCGAGAACCAGTTGAATGTCGCCAAGGAGCAGTTGGCGCGCCTGACCGGCGCCTACCCGGAAGACCTGGACAACCTGCGACAGAACTTCCCGCTGGCCCGCCCGGAACCGATGAACCCGAACATCTGGGAAGCGACCGCCATTGAACAGAACTGGTCAATCCAGGCCGCGCTGTACCAGCTCAATGCCAGCGAGGCCAACCTGAAGGTTGCCAAATCCGGCCATTTGCCCACACTGGACCTGAATGCCTCCTATGGCGAAACCGACTACGAGGGTCGCCGCATCACCCAGGGCGAAGGCACTCAGGCCGTCATTGGCCTCAGCCTCAATGTCCCTCTGTATTCCGGTGGTGGCACACAGGCCGGCGTGCGCCAACAGCGTTCACTGGTGACGGCTGCGGAGCAGGACCTGAACACGGCCAAGCGGGATGTTCAGGTCAACACCCGGAGTCTGTTCCTGACCGTCAACAACAACATCGAAACCGCCAACGCACTCAAGCAGACCATTGTGTCCCGCCGAAGCGCCCTGGACGCCACACTGGCCGGGTACGATGTGGGCACGCGCAATATCGTGGAAGTTCTGGATGCCCAACGGGCTTACTACGTTGCACTGCGGGATTACGCCAACGCCCGCTATGACTATGTCGTCAACACCCTGCAATTGAAGCAGGCGGCCGGCACCCTCAGCCCCGAGGACCTTCTGCAACTGAACAACTGGTTGAGCGAGGGAGCCCGCGGCATAGAGGTCCTGGCAAACGACAAGCAAACCCTGGACAGCCCGATGCAATAACAGATGGCCCGGGGCCTGCCTGTTCAGGGTGGCGCCCCGGGCTTACAGCCGCTCGACGATGCCCTCAACCACCTTGTCGAGCGCCCCTCGATTGCTGTTCACAACCTCTAACGCCCGCTGACCGACTGCCCGACACTCATCTGGTGCCGCCACCAGTCCGGCGATAGCCCGCCCCAGTTCCGTCGCTTCCTGCACAACCTGAACACCGCCATTGGCCTGCAATCGCTCAAAGATGGTTTCAAAATTGAACACATGGGGGCCGGTCAACACCGGTATGGACCAGGCTGCGGGTTCCAGCGGGTTATGACCACCACGCTCAACCAGTGAGCCACCCACAAACGCAATATCCCCTGCGCCGTAGAGCATCATCAGCTCACCCATGGTGTCGCCCAGATACACCTGGGCTCCCTCTGCACTCTGTTCAAGTGACCGCCGCGCCAGTTTAAAGCCGTTGTCTGCTACCAGCTGTGCAACCGAGTCAAAGCGCTCGGGATGCCTGGGCACGATAATCAGCAAGGCCTCGGGGTGCTGCTCGAGAACAATCCGATGGGCTTCCAGTAACTGGACGTCCTCCCCGGAATGAGTGCTGCCCGCCACCCAAATCGGGCGCTTACCCAGTGACTGTCGGCAACGTAGGGCAGCCGCGCGGGTTGCCTCAGAGATATCAACGTCGAACTTTACGCTGCCGGTCACTTCCACGCTTTCCGGTGCCACACCGATGCGCCGGAACCGCTGCGCGTCTTTCTCAGCCTGAGCGGCAATCCAGGTAATTTTTTTCATGATTGGCGCCGCCAACCCACGCACACGCTCGTAGCCCTGGGCAGAGCGTTCCGACAAGCGGGCATTGATCAGGAATACGGGCACCTCAAAGCGATGGCACTGATCAATCATATTGGGCCAGATTTCGGTTTCCAATATGACCAGGATGCGTGGATTGACCCGGCGCAGAAAGCGACGAATGGCGCCCGGCGTGTCGTAAGGCGCGTAAGCGTATGCCACCCTCTCACCAAACATTTTCTTGGCTTGGGCGAGGCCGGTATCGGTGGTCGCCGTCATCAGAATGGTCGTGTTGGGGTTACTCTGCAGCAGACGGTTCACCATCGGCCCCGCCGCAATGGTTTCCCCGACAGACACGGCGTGCACCCAGATAACGGTTCCCTGAAGTCTCGGCACGTACCCCAAACGATGCGACCAGTCCTTGCGTCGAGCTGGCGCCTTCCGGCCACGCCACCAGAGCCGGAATAATATAAACGGCAGGGCCAACCTGATTAATTGGGAATAAATGAAGAGCAACACGCGGGACTCCCGGCGAAACGATGCGTTATCATAGTGCGGTTATTCTGTCGCAGGGCATCTTGCCCTCCGACAAACCGTTTGTCGATCCAGGGTTAACTATTTTGAGCAAGAAACATCGCAAACTCCCGAGAAACACGGACTATACAGCCTACCTCCACCCAAGATGGTGGCCAACCTGGCTGGGCATTGGGACTATGTGGTTTGTCGCGCAGCTACCACTGCGGCTGCAATGGTGGCTGGGCCGAATGGCTGGCCTTCTGACTCTGAAATTTGGCAAGTCCCGTCGCCATATTACCGAAACCAACATCCGGCTGTGCTTCCCGGAGCTCAACGAGCAGCAGCGCAACGCCCTCGTTCGCAACTCGTTCATGGCCAACGGGATTGGCCTGATGGAAGTGGGTATTGGCTGGTTCAGGGACACAGCGAAGCTCAAGAAGATCACCAACATCCACGGCCTCGATCACTTCAATGAAGCCCTGGAACGGGGCAAAGGCATTTTGCTGGTGGGCGCGCACTTCAGCACCCTGGAAATGGGTGGCTCGCTGTCTACCGAATATATAAAGTCGGACGTCATGCAGCGTGATCACAACAACCCGCTGATGAACGCCGTGATGACCCGCCGCCGCGAACGCCGCTACGGCAAGGTACTGGGTGCCCGTGATTTGCGCGGGCTTTTGCGCTGCCTGAAACAGAACCGCGCCGTCTGGTATGCCACCGACCAGGACTACGGCCGCAAGGACATTGTTTTCGCGCCATTCTTTGGCATTCCGGCTGGCACCATTACCGCCACCTCCCGAATTGCCGAACGCAGTGGCTGCGTGGTGATGCCCTTCAGCCATTTCCGCCACGATGACAAGCCCGGCTATGACATCTATTTTCACCCACCACTGGAGAACTTCCCCAGTGGTGACGACCTGGAAGATGCCACACGCATCAATGCGTTCATCGAGCAGGAAATTCGCAAAGCGCCCGACCAGTATCTGTGGATGCATCGGCGATTCAAGACCCGACCGGATCCGGATGATCCGGGTTTTTATAGAAGAATTAAAAACTGAAGATGGAGAACTTTGCTTGGAATGCGAAAATTCCATGATGCGAGCAGTCTGCGATAAACTCTGAAAAAATGTCTGACCCACAGCAACCTGGTTACTGACCATGCATAGCACAACTTCATCAATTGGGATCCACGCCACATCCAGCCGGCAGGAGCTTATCGACTATTTCATGGTCGCCGGCTTGACCTATATCCTGGTTTTCACTCCAGTCAACATGGTCAGCTATACAACCGCAGTAAGCATACTTTTACTCTTATCATCTATAGCTTTCAGGTCATTTTTTCAGCTTGTGCGCGCAAACCTGAAAACCTTGGCCGCTATTATCATTTTCCTGATTGTTAATGCGGCGTTCTCGCCTTTACCAAAAGACGCTTTCACTGGCGCATTCAACGTGTTCAAAGGGCTCTGGATTCTGCCTGTCGCTATGCTGGCATCCAACTCTTTCACCGAAACTCGGTTTAGGCGGGTTGCACTGCCTCTCAGCATCGGCAGCGCCGTAATCGCCGTGGGCATTCTATTGGCGGTTGTCGACTGGGAGGCTCCCTACCGATCCCTGGCAACGTGGTCAGATTCTCATATTGGCAACCTTCACAATCTCAACAACTTTCTTTTCATCAGCCTGCTTCTAGCTGGCATAGTGACGTGGCAGTATCGAGATACTCGCACCCGGTTTGTCAGCTTGTGCGCTCTGCTGCCGCTCTTGCTTATGTGTATTCTGGTAAAGTCTGAAGGGTCAATCCTGGCTCTGGGGTCCACTGTGCTACTTTTAGCAGGGCTCAGATACCGAAACCGTTTTGGTTTTAGCTTATTGGTCTGCGCGTTCTTGCCGGTGCTATTGCTCCAGGTCTTCTACGTTTTTCCAGAACAGTTTTCCAGTGTCACCGGGTTGCAAGCCCACACTCTCCACGTGCGCTCCCAGATATATAGCCAGCTACTCGAGGCCTGGAGCCAACACCCATTTATCGGTTGGGGCGCGACCACGTATAAATATGCTGAGGCAACCGCTGTCCAAGGTAGACAATTCTTATACCCCCATAACCTTTACCTGGAGGCGTTTTTTTCTTTTGGAATCGTCGGCAGCGTGCTGCTAGTAAGGTGGATCAGTTGTGCATTACGTCAAATCAACCTTAGAGCTGCTGTCCAAAAACCTGCCACAGCTTTTGCTTTAGCGACACTCGCTTATCTCAGCATCAAGGGAATGAGCGACATGAAGCTCACCTCTTATCATACAGTGGGCTTATTTTCTGTTTGTTTTGGGTTGTTGCTTGGCTCCACGAATAGCCTTTCGAATTCTCTTAATCGAACCGAGCAAAAATAGAATGCATATAATCAATACCGTCTTTGGTAGTGCCCGCGGAGGACGCTGGCAGGTTCTGATTGATTACTGTCGCTGGTTGCGTGAAGCTGGCCACAGGGTCAGCGTCGTTATTGGCAGCAAAGCGGAGGAACCGACCACCGAACTGAAAACGACAGGCTGTGAAATCATTCGCCTGAACAACTCCGGCTTTTACGATCCAATTGCCACCATCAAACTCTGGCGTCTTTTGCGCCAACTCCAGCCTGATGCCATTATTAGTCATGGCGGTCGCTCGACCACGCTATTCAAGCGCGCAAAGCCTCGAAGAATCCCTCTTATTGCAGTTAACCACTCCAATAACGTGAAACGTTCCATCGGTGCTGACATATATTTCAACATCTCTGACCATATCGAGCAGCTGATACGCAGCCGCACATCAAGAGGCCTTCACTTCAGAGTCATCAATTGCCCGCGAGAGCTGTCGATTAGCTTACCCAAAACACCATCTTCATCTACTCATCTTTGCTTTATGGGACAACTGATCCCACGCAAAGGTATTGACATCCTCTTGCAGGCATTAGCCGAGCTGGCTACCAAGAACATCCAGTTTAACTGCATCATTGCAGGCACCGGTGAGCAAAAAACAGAACTGGAAACTCTGCGTGATGAACTTAGCCTCACAGATAAGGTTAGGTTTGTCGGCCAGGTCAATAACCCGATCGAGTTTTTGGCAAGCTCTGATATTTTCTGTTTCCCAACTCTAGGCGAAGGTTTCCCAATTAGTCCGATCGAAGCTTTTGCGGCAGGTTGTGCCGTAATAGGCACAGATGACCCGGGCACAGCGGAGTTACTGGAACACGGCAGGCTTGGGCTGGTGGTTCCACGGCGTAATGCCCATGCCTTCGCTGATGCAATTATTCAGTTAATTCAAAACCCGGAGCAACGGTTCGAATTAGCGCAAAAAGCCCAGCAGCGATATCAAGAACGTTATACTCCCGAGAAGGCAAAAACCTGCTTTCTACAGGCCCTTGAGGAGGGCATTGCACAGTTTAAACAATCCTCCGGATCAAAATAGCCATAGATAAATAGCTGGAATTTCATATGACTTTACGTCGAGTATGGGTTTTATCCGATGGTGTCGCCGGCCACTCAAACCAAGCCTTCGGCATCGTCAATCTCTTATTTGGAGACGACGCAAAAGTCGAGAAGGTCTATACGAGCTTGCGCATACCGGCGGTCTCCCGTCCTCTATTGAGATTTCTATACAACCGTATTGGGCCGCGCCTCTGGGTGCGCTCCCTAACACGCCGATTATATTCTGGCACCCTCCCTGCAACACGCTCCCCTTCAGAAATCGTTATATCGGCTGGGGGCAACACCCGTTTCCTGAACGCTGCCAGTGGCGGTGCAAACATCTTCATCGGATCATTGAGAAGGCTTAACGGCAATCTTTTCCGCGTATTGCTGACCATGGAACCTGCAGGGTGTACAACCAACGTAATAATGACATTACCTCCAAGCCGGCTTTCACCGGAATTGGCAGAGCAGGCGGGAGCACGCTATCGCAAACACTTAAACGAATCAGGCAACGCACTGAACTCAAAGCCTTGGACCCTACTTGTCGGAGGGGACGGCGCGGGCTTCAGTTATAGCGAAAGTGACTGGTATAATCTTGCATCATTGATCAGGAAACTCGCGCAGCAGCACGGTATTCGCTGGCTAATCACCACTTCACGGCGTACCCCTGCAGTTGGCCAGCAATATCTCAAGAAAACCCTTGATGATCAGGTAGTGGCGGAAGCAAGCTGGAATGGAGAGCCACAAAAAGGAACGCTTATCGATTATGTCGGTGCCAGCGAGCGGGTTTTTTGCACAGCAGACAGCATGTCAATGCTAGGTGACGCACTTAATGCAGGCAAACCTACCTGCGCACTCATGCCGCTCAACGCAAATCCTAATCAGCGGTATAAAGAGGCGCTGGAGAACTTCCGGGATCGGTTTGCCTTACAGTGCTGGCCAATGGCCCAGGAGGACACTTCAAACCTCGAGCTCCCGGCACCCGCAGATTTGCGGGCCAGTATTCAAAATGATCGCGATGACCTGAAAAAGCGAATTCTAGCAGCTCTATCTGAGAATGGAGCGCCCACTCAATCAAACAGTGACAACCTCCAATGACGCAACCTGCAAAAAAACGAATAGCTTTTCTTTTACCACCCGGTTATGCCGGCGAGTTCATTAAAAGCTTCGTCCAGGCCATGCCAGCTGGAGTGGATGTCGAGATTATTCCTCGCAGCAAACTTGGAATGCCCCGAGTGGGACTTTCAATGTGGAGGGCCTTTTCATGGTCCGACGCCATTGCGCGATGCACTCATGCCTGGCGCGTTCGCAAGACTCCGGAGTATTTTTTCCGGTTTCTCAAAGCCATCATTCAGGCCCCGCTTTACTTCGCTCGCCATTACCGCACCGTCGCCGACTACGACGCTGTCGTGATTTTCAACGGTTTTCGCTATAACCAAATGACAGCAGCCATGGCGGCGCGAGACCTCGGGGTACAGACCATATATTGCGAATTGGGCTTCTTCCCTGGAACGCTGATCTTTGACCCGAAGGGTATCAATTACGGCAACTCTCTGCCTCGCGATATTGCGGACTACCCCCCGGCAGATGACGAAGCTTATGACGTTTATGAGGAGCTACGATCCCGCCTGAAGGCCCGTCAATCAAAAAAAGCACTACAGCAAAAGGCCATCAAACTACCCGAAAAATATATATTCGTGCCGTTTCAGGTGGACGTTGATTCACAAATTGCTTTCTACTCTCCCTGGATCAAGGACATGGAAGCCTTGTTCGAGGCTTTGGAAAAGTTGACACCCTACCTTCCGGAAGGCTGGGCGTTTGTACTTAAAGAACACCCTGAGAGGATTGTCGACTATAGCCACCTTAGAGCCAGAGCCGATGGCGAAAAAATGATTTTCGCAAACGGCAACGATAGCGTTGAACTGATGAAAAATGCGTCTGGCTTGCTGACCATCAATAGCTCGATGGGCGTCCAGGGGCTGTTATTCGACTACCCGGTCATTACCGTCGGGCAGTCCTGCTATAGTTTCCCCGGCTTGGCGGAGCATGCCGGTAGTCTGGCTGATAGCATTGACCTGATAAAACATATTGATCGACTGCCCGTGGATCGAGAGGCCCGGGTGCGCTTTATTGGCTACACACAGAAACACTATCTCCTGCCTGCATCGCTGAGCGACCCTCTTTCTCCCGAGTCGGCAGAAAAAGTCCGACAACAATTCACCGAATTTCTGGGACTGGAACGGTCCGAGGCATATACAAAGGTCGGCTCGTGAACAAACCTACTATTTATATTGCAACACAGACCTTTCCTCCTGATCTAGGAGGTATCCAGTCTTATATGCACGCGGTAGCGACAACCCTGAGTCACCGGCACTATACGGTAAAGGTCTATGCCGATACGCTCCGGGGACAGTCAACTCAGGCCTTTGACCAACAACAGCCCTATCAAATTTATCGGTTTGGCGGCCTGAAACCGGTAAGACGCCGCTGGAAAGGCTTACGGCTTACCAAAAGCGTGCGACAAGGCTCTTCCGGCAACGTTATTCTGTGCGATACTTGGAAAAGCTTGGAATACCTGCCCTCTTCTCTGAAACAGAGTGCGAGAATTCTCTGCCTAGCGCATGGCATGGAATTTCCGGACAACAGCACTCCTCAGAAACGGAAAAGAATAGAAAAAGCCTTCGCCAAGGCAGATCGTATTCTGGCAAACTCCCGCTACACTCTCGACCGATTAACGTCTTATCTTCCTGATCCTGAGAGGGGTGATGTCCTGTTACCCGGGATAACACCTCCGGCTTTGCCCAGTGCCGCTGCCACGCAGCAGGTACATGAAGTGATCAAAGACCGACATCCCGTCCTGGCGACGATCAGCAGAATCGAGCCACGCAAAGGCCACGACAAAGTGCTCCATGCACTGCCGGCCCTGATCAACGATCACACCGAACTTACCTACGTCATTATTGGCAGTGGACCGGACAAGCCGCGACTCGCCAACTTGGTAGAAGAGCTCGGTCTCGAAAAACATGTCATTTTCACCGGCGCGGTCAGCGATGACGAAAAAAATGCGTGGTTGGGCCAGGCCGACTTATTCGTGATGCCAAGTCGCGCCGAGGGAAATTCCGTAGAAGGTTTCGGCCTGGTATACCTAGAGGCCGCATTTTTTGGTGTGCCCAGCCTCGCAGGGGAAATTGGCGGTGCAGGTGATGCCGTGCTGCACGGCAAGACAGGGCTTCTCTGCGACAGTACAAGCGACACCGCTGTAAAAAAAGCTATACACGACCTTCTAGCGGACGACTCTTTCCGTCAAGCTCTCGGACAAGCGGCCAAGACAAGAGTTGAAAGTGATTTTTTATGGCCGAAAGCCATTGACCGCCTCATCCACTTTTTTCACTGCTAATCAATGCCCTGAAAGGTCACGGTCAGTGTCGTCATGCCCTTGGCCAAACATGGCTTCAGGTACGTACGACCATATTCGCGTGCATGTTCCATTTGGAAGTGCTCAAACGGGGCGAGTTTTTCATCTCCGGCCATAACCTGACAGACTTTCATCCTTCATCCCCTTCTGCCTGTACGCATCCGCAGACGGAATGCCAGCCGATTATCCTTGCCTGAAACCTTGACACGGTGCAGCTCGAAACGCTTTGCAGGAAGGTCGGTGTCTATGCCTTCAACCGTCGTCACTGCGCTGGCAAAGCCGGCCCTGTCAGCCAGAGAAACATCCGTTTCATCGTAGATGCCGAACGGGTAGGCGAAGCTGGACACGCTAACACCGAAGCTGCCCTCAAGCTGTTCACGACAGCCCTTGATCTCGGCAAACTTTTGCTGCTCGTCCAGGCGCGCCAGGTTGGCGTGAGTCAGGGTGTGACCGCCGAGTTCCCAGCAACCACTGGAAAGCATTTCCCCAACTTGCTCATCGCTTAACTTGGGCTCACGCATGAGCTCGCCACTATTGTGATGCGCTTTCTTGGCGGTAGACCAGTCACGATCGAAGCGGTCAACCACCAGGTAAAGCGTTGCTCTGGCCCCGTACTTCTGTAATACCGGATGGGCCTGGTGGTAGTTATCAGCGAAGCCGTCATCGAACGTTAAAAAGACCGTTTTCGGTGGCAGTTTCTCCGGCTCGGCCAGTTCTGACATCAGCGCAAAGTGCCAACCATTCTGCTTAAGCCAACGTATCTGCCACTCAAATGCACCTGGTTTTACGCGCAGTTTGTTGAACTTGGCCCCCGGTTGGTGCTCGCTCACCATGTGGTACATCAAAATACGCGGGTGCTCCAATCCAACAGCCGGCCGCCACCAGGCGTACCGCTTGCTGAAGGCCACCAGTACCACCAAAACCAACAAAAGAGTCACGCCCCAAATCATTGAAGCAACTCCTGGTAGCAATCCAGGGTCTGCCGCACCATTTCACCCAGCAGGAAACGATCATTTTTCAATGGCAACTGAGCGCTGTTCAAGCTTTTGTCCACCGCCCGATACAAAGCGTCAGAATCCGACAAAGGTACCCGCCCCTGGGGATACAGTTGACCGAGAACTTCCCCGACACCACCATGGTCATAGCCGATCACGGGCACACCCATACCCAGCGCTTCGACCACGGTCCGGCCAAAAGACTCCGGCTTGGTTGACAACGACAGCACCAGATCGGAAACGGCAAACACCTCGCGAATGTCCCGCCTTGCCCCGGTCAGCAGCAGGCTGTCTTCCAGTGCCTCCTCGGCAATTCGCTCCCGAAGCTCCTGGGCATAAGCCTTTCGCTTGGGGTCCTCGCCGCCCACGATCAGGCCCTGCACCGCCTGGCCCGAATCTCGAAGCTGTTTGATCAGATCAATAAAATCATGATGGCCTTTGAGCCGGGTCAGGCGCCCTGGCAGGGTCAGTACCTTTTTATCTTTCAGCTGGGGATACTGTTGATACCACTGGCTCAGCCACTCTTCGGAAGGACGATAGCCGTGCGGAAACTCGTCCGGGTCGATGCCTCGGTAGACGAGCCGAACTTTTTCCATGTCGGTTTGCGGATAGTTCTCGCGAATGTAATCACGAACGGTATTGGATACGGCAATAACGCGCTCTCCCCGGCACATGATGGCGCTGTAGCGGCTGACCGAGTAAAGCCCGTGCACCGTCGTAACCAAGCGCGGGCGCTGGCTTTCAGGCAGGCCTTTCCAGGCAAACCAGCATACCCAGGCCGGCATGCGTGAACGGAGGTGCAGAATGTCCGGTTTTTCCTGCTGCAACCAGCGGCACAAGGCCCAGACGTGACGAAAGGTGAACGGTGATTTCTTGCCTAGGTCCCAGTCGACATGTCGACTGCCTTCAGCCTCCAGCTGCGCAACCATCCCGCCACCGGCCGAGATCACAATCGATTCATGGCCACTCTCGACCAGCCCTTTGGCGATTTCCAATGTGCCTTTTTCCACACCTCCGCCATCCAGAGCGGGCAATACCTGAACAACCTTCATAAATACCTGGCAACCAGTGATTACAGCCGCAGATCAACCTGATCCGCAGGCAAAACATATTTCAAGTCATAAAGAACGTGCTCAGACTTGCCCCATTGATGTATCGCCTCAGCGCCCAGTTCATGGAACTCGCGATGGGCAACGGTCAGCATGATCGCATCATATTCTCCGGCTTCAGGCTGAGCAATTGGCCTAAAGCCATACTCAGCCTCTGCCTCGTCAGCATCAGCCCAAGGGTCATAAACGTCCACTTGGGCACCGTAGCTTTCAAGCACCCGGATAATATCGATGACACGGGTATTGCGCAGGTCAGGACAGTTTTCCTTGAAGGTCAATCCCAAGATCAGAATGCGGCTATCAACCACGTGAATACGTTTGCGCAGCATGCCTTTGACCATCTCGTCCGCCACGTAAGCACCCATGTTGCTGTTGATTCGCCGCCCCGCAAGGATCACATCGGGAATATAGCCGGCCGATTGCGCCTTGTAGGTCAGGTAGTAAGGATCAATGCCTATGCAGTGCCCGCCCACCAGGCCAGGTCTGAATGGCAAAAAGTTCCACTTGGTACCGGCCGCTTCAAGGACTTCCTCGGTGTCCACGCCCAATCTATTGAAGATAATCGCCAGCTCATTAACCAATGCGATATTGAGATCTCGCTGAGTGTTCTCAATCACTTTGGCGGCTTCAGCAACCTGGATGCTGCTGGTTTTGTGCGTACCCGCCGTGATGATGGTTCGGTAGAGCGCGTCGACAATATCCGCTACTTCCGGAGTTGAGCCAGAAGTCACTTTCTTGATCGTGGTAACGCGATGAACCTTATCGCCGGGATTAATGCGTTCAGGGCTGTAACCAGCAAAAAAGTCTTCATTGAAGCGGAGGCCTGAAATGCCCTCAATCACAGGGATGCAATCTTCCTCCGTCGCCCCGGGGTAGACTGTAGACTCATAGATCACAATATCACCAGGCCCGACCAGATTCCCCAGCGTTTCGGAGGCCTTGAGGAGAGGTGTCAGATCAGGCTGCTTTTGCCCATTGATTGGCGTGGGAACAGTCACGATGTAGACGTTGCACTCTCGCAAGCTTTCCGGATCGGCACTAAACCTGAGGCGTTTGGCTTCAAGCAAAGCCTCATCTTCAACCTCCAGCGTGCTGTCATGGCCAGCCTCCAACTCAAGGATTCGATCCGCATCAATATCAAAGCCAACCACTGGATAATGCTTTCCAAACTCGACGGCGAGAGGCAAGCCAACGTAACCCAAGCCGATGATTCCAATCTTAGCCGTCTCTAATGTCGGCAACTTCATAGCAACCCTCTCTCCGTAATTATTTCCGCGCACCGCCGAGCCTCGTTAAATTCGTACTCTGGAGCAGGCAACGGCTCTCCGGACCAGCGCTCATAAGAAGTCAGAACACCCCGGTCCTTCAATTTGTTAATTCCTCTGAGCAAGCGCCCTTCAGTGCGCCAAGGTACTTCAAAAACCCCGACCGAACACCCTGCACTCAAAGCTTCGTAGATCATCGAGACACTATCTTCCGTGACCCAGCACTGCTCAGCCGCAGCAAGATTCTCAGGCAACCAACCATCTGGTGTTACTTCTGCCGGAAATACCTCTACACCCTTGATGTTCTTCAAGGTGGCCAACGTCGAGGCCGGTGTGCGACGCGATGTGGTTAAACGCCACTCACATGGAACCCGATTTACCAACGCCTCTACTTGCCTTGCCAGCCGGAGCTCATCCCAGTCACTATTTTTCGATGGCCCACCAATCAAAATCATGCCAGACCCTGAACGCTTCTCCCCGGGACGGACCCGGTTCAATGCACCGCTCGTGGAGATAACGTTGAATTTGTTCGGCGGGTGGTCATGTTCGGGGATCAAGCAAAGATCAAACAGCCTCAAAGGGACCGACGGTTTCATCATGACAACGATTGGTACGCGCCAATAGCGCTTTAACGCCAAAAGTGTGAGATGCGTTCCATGGCCGGCACCGATAATCAGTTCTGGCCTCTGCCCGCCACCAGGGGACCAGCCAAAGATTAAAGCCAAAAGCGCCCGAAAACGAGACAGCGGTCTCATCTTCTCAATACCCAACCCGGGATATTGTTCTGCCAAAGCCTCGGCAAGTCCAAGCGACTGATTAAGGTGCCCGGCCTTGCCGTCATTGATGATCAAAATATGTCCCAAACTGACGCCTACCTCTGCTTGATGGCACGCAGAACCCAAAGCCATTTATGATAACATCAATCCACAACCATGATACCCGCGCTTGGAGCAGCAAGATAATGATTCACCCAGTCATTTTGGCCGGAGGCACTGGCTCTCGTCTTTGGCCATTGTCCCGACAGTTAAACCCGAAACAGTTCCTCAAACTGACAGACAATCATTTGTCTATGCTGCAGCTCACTGTCGGACGATTGAATGACGTAAATTCGTCTACCCCCTTACTGATCTGCAATGAGGAGCACCGTTTTCTGGCTGCTGAACAGATGCGCCAGGCAGGCTACGAAGAAGCCCAGATTCTGCTTGAGCCCTGCGGCCGAAACACTGCCCCCGCCATTGCCCTTGCAGCACTGCAGCTGCTCAAGACCACGGCAGATAACGCTGAAGATCCATTAATGCTGGTACTCGCTGCAGACCACCTGATTCAGGATATACCGGCGTTTCAAAATAGCATTGGTCGCGCGGCTTCTCTGGCCCAGCAGGGCAAGCTGGTCACATTCGGCATTGTCCCTGGTCACCCTGAAACCGGCTATGGATACATTCAACGCGGTTCAACGCTGGCCTCTGACGGTTTTACCGTCAATCGTTTTGTTGAAAAGCCTGACCTGAGCACCGCCCAGGAATATTTATCCTCGGGCGATTATTTCTGGAACAGCGGCATGTTCATGTTTGGTGCCCGCCGTTATCTGGCTGAGCTGGAAAGACACAGGCCAGACATTCTAGCCATTTGCCAGGCTGCGTTTGAGGGCTCGCAAACGGATCTCCATTTCACCCGAATCAACGAGAGCGCCTTCGCGGAGTGCCCGGAGGACTCTATAGACTATGCAGTAATGGAGAAAACCGATAACGCTGCAGTAGTCGCACTGGATGCCGGCTGGAGCGACATTGGGTCCTGGTCAGCCTTGTGGGACGTTTCCCGGAAAGACGACAACGGCAACAGTTTGACCGGTGATGTTATTGCTCATGATACACAGAGCACTCTTGTAAGAGCAGAGCATCGGCTGGTGGCAACCCTGGGCGTGAAAGATCTGGTCATCGTAGAAACGAAAGATGCTTTGCTGGTTGCCCATAAAGACAAGGTTCAGGACGTCAAGAAAGTTGTTGAACGCATCAGGGACGATGGCCGCCATGAACACATGAATCACCGCGAGGTGTATCGGCCTTGGGGAGTTTACGATTCGATCGACAACGGGAACCGTTACCAAGTTAAAAGGATTACCGTAAAACCCGGTGCAAAACTGTCTGTGCAAATGCATCACCACAGAGCGGAGCACTGGATCGTAGTAAGCGGTACAGCAAAGGTAACAAACGGAGAGAAAAGTTACTTGGTTACCGAGAATCAATCGACCTATATCCCAATCGGCCAGAAGCACTGCCTTGAAAACCCCGGCGTAATCGATCTCGAACTCATCGAGGTACAGTCAGGTTCCTATCTTGGCGAGGACGACATTGTCCGCTTTGAAGATAGCTATGGCCGCGTTTAGTGCGAACCACATGCTTCTTGTCTGCCACTTTCCACGGTGGTAGTTTTCGCGCTTTGTTAATTTCTAGATAGGTGACCAGTGTCAAGCAAGCTTATAAAAGTTACTTTCCGGCTTCTCTCCTTTTTGAGCCTGAAAAATGCCCAACGTCTCGGTCGCTTTCTGGGCAGCATGGCCTGGAAGCTTAACGGTCGCTCTGTCGATACCACCAAAAAAAACCTTCGGGCATGCTATCCCGACCTTACCGACGAACAGATAGAAGAGTTCGGTCGCCAAAGCCTGCGTGAGACTGGCGCCACCGCCATGGAAGTGCCGCTGATGTGGGAATGGCCGGTCGAGAAATGCCGGGATCTGGTGAAAGAAGTCGAAGGTGAAGAGCTGCTTGAAGGGTACCAAGCCGGCAAAAAGGGTCTATTGCTTCTGGCGCCACATTTGGGCAACTGGGAATTAGCAGGCCTGTTTTTCGCCGAGAGGTATAAAATGGCCGCGCTGTATAGCCCCCCGAATCAAGCCGGACTGGAAGGATACATTAAACAAGTCCGAAGCCGAAGCGGCTCGGAGCTGGTTGCCACCAATCGGAGAGGAATCGCTCGGCTTTTCGCTATTCTTAAAAAGGGAGGGGTTGTTGGCATTCTGCCAGACCAGGCCCCGCCCAAAGAAAGCGGCGCAGTCGCACCGTTCTTTGGCATCCCCACCATGACGATGACGCTGGCAACCAAGCTAATACACAAGACGGGGGCCTTACCCTTAATCAGCTATGCCCAACGACTGCCGGACGGAAGGGGATTCAAGATTGTTATTCGCAAAGCCGAAAGTGGCATTGAATCCCAGGATCTGACCGAATCACTGACCGCACTCAACAAGTCCGTCGAAAAGTGTATCGAGGAAGTTCCCGAGCAATACCAGTGGGAATACAAACGCTTTCGCAGGGATGTGCCTGGGGCAACCAAGCTGTACTAAGTTAAAACCCCAAGCTCTTCTCCAAGCGATTAGCGCACCAAAGTCAACCAATCCGAATGCTCCGGCAGCTCACCCTTCACCGCTGCAAAGTACTTCGCCTGCAGCTTCTCAGTGATCGGTCCACGCTTACCTTCGCCAATCTGGCGGCCGTCCAGTTCACGGATCGGCAGTACTTCTGCGGCGGTGCCGGTGAAGAAGGCTTCTTCGGCGATGTAGACTTCGTCACGGGTGATGCGGCGCTCGCGCACTTCCAGGCCCATGTCGCGGGCGAAGT
>ERZ1673960.93-NODE-93-length-16319-cov-678.650394_pt1 | contig 16319 bp, 19 predicted proteins | sample MGYA00580190_ERZ1673960 | MGnify/ENA primary metagenome ERZ1673960 (study PRJEB41334, sample SAMN05608106) | rock metagenome | biome: terrestrial subsurface; feature: shale formation; material: shale | place: USA: Pennsylvania ...
TTTGCTGTCCTCGCAACGGAATGGATAGCAATGTGTAGTTTGCGACAATTTTTACGGGCGACCATAACTCGTGCATCTCTTCAAAATAGCGCTTGCGACCTCGCTTCCTGTAGCGCCGCACGAAAATTCACGGCCTTGACGTAAGATAATTGCAGATTCGTATTTTTCACTAGATGGGATTGGATTCCCAGTTTTAGGAAGGGTGACGGGTGGCTAAAGCAGCAATACACGACGGTTAACCACCCGTTAAATTGTTTTTAAGGTGCTACCCCAAGCACTCCGCTCTCAACATTAAAGTCCATTCCACCGCTACGGCGCGCTTCAGTAACACGAGGGCGTCCCTCTGAATCAACAACGATACGTAGCTCACCGCCAACCTCTGTGCGCGAAACGCTCGACACAGGGGATGGCCTGCCCTCGATAACAGGTGATCCGGTTGGCATAGGTGCGGCCACGCCGCTAATCCCCAGACGATCTTTCACCCAGTCAGGCATCCACGCGATCAAGCCGGTGATACGCTCAGACAGCCAGCCCGTCAGAGCATTCCATTTAGCACTGACACCATCCCACAGGCCGCCAATCCACTCTTGACCCATCTCGGTCAGGGGGCGGGCACCGAACATCTCAAATACAGCATCAACCCCCTTCATCAGCAGTGCAGCCGGACTAAACGATAGTAACTGCTTGGCGATATCACCGATACCTTGGCTGAAAAAGCCCTGAACCCCTTGCCACAGGTTACCAAACCACTCTGAGATACCATTCCAGTTCTGGTAGATAAGGTATGCAGCTCCAGCGACAGCAGTTATTCCGGCCACTATCCACCCGATCGGGGTGGTGAGGAAGGCGACTGACAGGGCGCGTATGCCCGCAATCGCGACAGGGATAGCTCTTGCTGCCAAACTAACCAGCCCGCGAGCAAGTCCCGCCAAGCTACTTATCGCAACACGCGCCACATTATAGCCAAACTGAAGTACAGAAATACCTGCCCGAGCAACCGCCACCACAAACTTGCCTGCCAAGACACCTGCAACGATACCCGCAAGGTTCCCAAAGCCACCAACAGCAGTTGCAGCCCAGCCAACAGCTTGACCTATACGCTCAATCACTTTCCAGAATGATTTTAGCCCCTCGACGATTTCAGCACCGATTGCCTTCCGATTCTCCTGCGCGAGAACCCCGGTGCTTTTGATCCACTCGGTAATACCTGGCAGCAGCTGGCCCACCACTTGAGTTTGAATGCCGAATAGCACTTGGCGCATATTACCCATCTGCCGGGTGTACTCACGGCTATTCTCGATTTCCTCAGGGCTGAGGATGGCTCCACGATCATGCGCAGCCCGCATCATTTTCTCGATCTCTTCTCGGCTGGTCTGGAGCATCTCAACCATCTGCTCGCCGCCTTGTCCTCCGAAGATCTCATCCATGATGCGTTGCCGCTCAGCAGCATTTTCTACCTCTGATAGCTTACCTCGGACCATGTCGAACAATGCCTCGGTCCGCCCGCCTGTTTTGCGTAAGTCATCCATGCTGATCCCCAGCCGCTTGAAGGACTCAGCAGCTGGCCCACCAGCTGTTACAACAAACTCATCGGCCCGCATGGACAGCTCTTTTAATCCGTCAACCAGAGCATCGTTCTGGACACCGAATTGACGCCCGACTTGCTGCCATTCTTGAAGCCAAGTAGTACCGACTCCTAAACGCTCAGAGCTTTCTTTGACGGATGCCCCAACATCAGCGACCCCCGACACCAGGCGCTCCATTCCCCATACGGCCCCGGCGGTGGCACCTCCGATAATAGCCAGGCGCTGCGCAAACCCGCGAGCCTGCTCAATTACCCCTGTCATTGAGGTGCTTAGGCGTCGAGCAGAAGCAGTGAGGCGGTCGAACCCAGCCTGCCGAGAAAGGCCAGAAAGAGAGCGCTGCAAACGACGGGCCGGAGCACTGACGCGGTCCACCAGTTGCATGACAACGCTTGTCACCATATTGCTCATATATCCTCTCCCCGATTGCTCCTTAGACTACCGACCATCACCTAAGCGACTGCCAGGCAAGAACGGCTCAATAGCCTCCATGCACAGATCAATATCCCGACCGTCCATCTCATGCGCCGCTATGCGCGGAATACCTGCTAGCTTTGCCAGCAATGCCAGACTTTTCCCCATCTCGCCCTCTGCCTCATCAGTTGCCAACAGGTGCTTACCTTTGACTTTTCGCGGGAAAACCAAACGATCTATGGTTTGCTCCCCATCAGCATTACTCTCAATGAATGTGATCGGCTCATGCAGCGCCACAATTACGCTGTTAGCCGTGTGTTCGATACGCTCCTGGTCGTTACTTCCGCGCTGAAGAGCTGCTTTGTCTATCTTTTTCATCACTACCTCTCGGTTATCTACTGTTGAGGGGGGCGCTTTAAACAGCATCCCAGCCCAAGGCTTCATTACTACTTTTGGCCTTTGGTTCAGGTACCGGCACTGGCTCAAAAGCCGCCGGCGGGGCCACGCGCAGTTCGGCGGTGCGCCCCTGGTTGTTCTCAATCAGCTGCACATCACTGATCAGCAGCTGTTCATCCAGACCCAGATAGGGGTCACGTACCTGCACCAAGTCACCGGGACGCCACACGCCTTGCTCATGCCGCCAGGTGCCCACCGTGTAGGTCACACCCCGACCCTTGGCCCAGCGCATCCGAGCCTCCAGCTCCGCACGTGCCTTGCAATCGGCAGCATCCGCTGGAGTGTCGCATACGATCAGTGTGGTGCGCGGCTCACGTACACGAGGATCTTTGGCTTCACTTCGCGGGCCCGCTGCGTCTTCGCCATACCAGGTATCGGAACCTGGTGTTTGACCCTCAACGATGTAGGTATTGAAGCGATCTCGATCACTGAAGACCCCGGCACCTTTGCGAATGTTTCTGCCGAGTTCCAGCGGCGTGCGGATTTCACGCTGAACGGCGTGCACGATCACCAGCCGCCCCTGAGCATCACTTACGATTCGAGCGCCCCGAATCTGAGCGGCTCGCTCGATGGCCTCGGCAATCGGCTGACCTTCCTCTATGGCAAACTCGCGGAAGGGCTTGTCTGTACCCACGGTGTCGATCACATCAATACCGTAGGGTTCAGCCAAGGTCTGAGCGATCTGTAACAGCGTCCGGTTATTCATCGGCTGCCGCTCGCCGCTACAGTCGATCAGATCCGCCGCCTTGCTGCGGCCACTGGCGGAGATGGTGTGGCTGGTGGCGTCGTAGTCCGGCAGCACCTCGTCCAGGTAGCCGGTCACCACCAGCTCGTCACCCACCTTCACGGTGCAGGCTTCGCCAGGCGTTACCGGGCGCACCATGTCAGACTCAGCCCAGCGCTCAGTCAGGGTCAGCTCAAAGCTGTCGGCGATCTGTTCCAGGGACAAGCGAATACGGACTTCCTGCCAGCCCTGATGGCGTTGACTTCCAATCTGAAGGACAACGGGATCTCTCTGATTCATAATCACCTCAAACTATCGTGAGTTGCCCGATCCTGTCTTAAGGTCGATCGCGAAACTCAGCGAGTCCTCGCGACGCTCACCCGAAAAGCTCACCACATCACGATTTCGCGCTCGGCGGCGCCGCCGTCGCTCTCCAAAAGTAGGTTGCCGCCTCCCTAGCTCAGTTTCAGCCAGCAGACATCCATGTGCGCATTGCAATGCAAAGTGACGCAACTCGCGCTCAGAGAGCTTCTTAAGTTCGGATAATTCCAACTGATCCAGCGCCTGAATAACCTGTTTGGCCATCGTCGCTATCCTCCGTTATTAGCTGGCAGCAACCAGGTCTTGAATCAGAAAGCCAGAGTCGATCCCCGATAGGACAGGGGTTCGCTCATAGGTCACCGGATAAATCCAGGATTTGGCATTGCGTTCGAAGTAGGTCTCCTCAGTCATTGGGTGGCCTTCCAGAGCGTAGGTGTAACCAAACGAGGGCGAACGGCGGGACGTAACCTGCTCAGGAACATAAGCCAATACAGCGACGTTATCCCAAACATCTTTCATGGCCTCGCTGCCGTCTTCCATATAAACAGCCTCGCCAACAGCAACCTCCCGAAGGTTGAAGAGTCGGGCGAGCATGTCCGCAGTAATCGATTCGCTAGATGTGTACTTAAAGCGCTCAATGATTTTGGGATGCTCGACCAGAGCGTTAAACCCAACTGCCGAGAGCGCCATGACGTTTGGCCGAGTACCGATCCGCCTGCGAATAATCTCGCGATATTCGCGAACCTGCTTCACTGGATCTGAGTTTGGGTCACTCCATTGATCAGTGCCGGACAGGGTAACCTTATTGTCCACGCCATAATTGGCCGGATTGGTTGCGAGCTCTGCCTGCTCGATTTCCAGTGCCAGGGTAAGAATGTCCATCACCTCGGTAACGGCACCTGTACCAAGATCGATACCCGGCACATTCTGAGCTTCAGAGACGTGCTCTTGTGGCACCATCCCCTCAAGCGCATCCTGGACCAGAACAAACGGCTTGCCCTGGTAACCGAACTCTAAACGCTTGGTATTTGTGCCAGGTGCCCGCCGAGTGTTGTATCGACGGAACGACTCTTTTCCAAACTCAATAATCTGGCCACCACGGGCGAAAACCGGCACACGCGGGAAAAGCACATGCCCGATCCGCTCGGGGTGTCGGTAGCCCTGGGTAACCTCTGTCAGTACCGGGTCAATAATCCGTGCCTGGTTAATATTCATAGTCACTGTAATTGCTCCTCAAACTGGGAATAGTGTCGTGTTGCTGGGTCAGGATTGCTTAAGCGCGGCTTCTTCTCGGCAGCGCCGCAGAATGGAGTAGATTTGGCGCTCGGAGCGCTGAAAGCGTTGAGCAAGACGGGTTGCACTCCAGCCGTCGGCATGAAGGGCAGCCACTTTGCGTCGTTGAATGGACTGTCGAAGCGACATGAGACGAGGCACCGGGAGAAACTCCCCCTGGTAAACGCTCATGACTATTTGCGCTCCTTCTTCCCCTAGAGTCTCTTTCAACATTTGTGCGCCAGGCTTGTCGGATAGCTGCATGGGGATATACAAACGGATACCACTAAAGGCATCAGCCATACGAAGTGCAGTCTCAAGCGAGCATTCCGCCAAAGCGCCGAAATCTTTCCCCGCCGCTTCTAAAAAGTCGCTCTCGGTAAACAGACCATCGCGGTATGCGCTCATCAGGTCATCGTGTTCGGTTTGGGCCAATTGTGGCTGCATAGCTGTCCTCCCTATGAAAGCCTTCAGCAAGGAAAACACGGACAGCAATGCCTGACAGGTTGAAGCTCTTCAGCACACGGACGGAAAGGCGAGAGGAAGGAAGTTGATTATCGGCACCAGGGAGGGCACTGGTTTGAGTTGTGGCCGCAGGAGTGAGGAACGTCTCTGCCGAGCCAACATTGCCATAAGGGGTGAATAGGGTCCAGTTGCAGCGGAGAACCAAGCGCTAACAGGCCGCGCTATACTTTGCCGAACAAGTCACCGCTAGACCACCGAAACTGGACCTTTCTTCAAGATCACTGCAACTCTAAGCAAGAGCCATTCAGTGACCCTGTGTAAAACACGTTTAAAATCCTCCAGATTTGTTTACGAATTTTTAGACGAACCATTAGACCCCCAGAGATCTGAGGGCCTTAGAAAGGATCTCAGGCGGTTTTACGAGCAGCGGCTTGGAGCTCCTCGCAGCGCTGGCTCAGCTCACAGGCTCGCCCTATCTGGGCTTCCAAGACCCCAAACAAGGGGATCAGGCGCTGGATACCTTCATGCTCCGGCGGGATGCTATCCAAATAGCCTGCTTTTGAAGCGGCATCCAGCAAGGCTGAAACCCCCTCAAGCACATGGGTCAGATCCATCTGTGCTAGTTCAATTTCCAGTCGACCGGGATCGGATGCCGTGCTTACCATGCCATCGCCTCCTGTTGCTCAGCCTTATACATAACGGAATCTGCGCGGTTTGCATCCAAACGCGCCTGCACCATTTTCTGAGAAGGCAGGAGAGGCCGAACCTCCAGCACCGCAACTTCAATCAGACCGGGATCTTCCAGGTACTGCTCCAGCGCCACGCCTTGCTCATGCAACCCCAGATCAACAAACCTGTCAGCGAAATAATCCAGGTACTCATCGCTGTACACTTTGGTGCTCTCCATCATGAATCAGGCCCCCTTGACCACATCAGCATTGACTTTGCGCTGACCCAGCTCGGCGGCCAGGTTCATGCATTTGACAGTGAAGTTGTTGATAACCAGCGGGTACAGCATCGAGACCGCCTTCTGGCTGCTGCGGCTGCGCAAGGTCAGGCGCTCGCGCATCGCGTCGTAGGCGTCATCGTCGAGCACATCGCTTGCTTCCTTGCCCAAGCGTTTGAACTTCATCCCCAGATAATCCTCCAGATGAGCGTCCAGCGGGGCGAGGTCAGCAATCTCAATCCGTCGGATCACCTCACGGGCCTGCCAGTTGCGGCGCTCGTCCAGAGTGCCGCGCAGTTCGGGCTGGCCAATCAGGATGATGGAGATCAGGCGGCGGAAGCCGTCCTCCAGCTCCCAGAAGCGCTTGAGGTACTTCAGCGTCGGAACGGTCAGGTCATGCGCCTCCTCAATGATCAGCACATGGCTGTTACCGCCCCGGCTGGAGCCGGTCAGCAGTTTCTCGATCTGGCGCGCTTTGGCTTCCAGAGATCGCTTCGGGCGCTCCTGAGAGATGTCCTCTATGATCGCGTCGCAGACTGCGCTTGCGGTCAGCCGCTCTTTGTCGATGGTGCGGGGAAAGATCGGCGTAATCGGGTGCTCCTCGCGTTGAATACGGTCGATCAGGTCCCTGCGCAGGACACTCTTGCCCGCGCCAGATTCACCGATCACGGCAAGGAAGCCGCCATGCTTGGCAGTACTGAACATATGCTCCCGGATGTAGCGCTGATCCGGTGCCAGGAACACATCCTCAGCACCCTGCACATCATCTTGGAACGGGTCACGAAACAGGCCGAAATGACGGCGAGCCATCTGTGTTAACATTGCTTTCTCCGGTAGTTGGTTAACGTCTTCTTCAGCGATCGGAGCGAGGCTCCGGCTTGGGTGCGCGCTGTCTTGGCGGATCGGGCGCACTTGGCCGGAGTTCTCGTCATCAACTTCAAATGCCACTGATATCTCCTCTTCTGTTGCGCCCACCTGGCGCAGATACTCCTCAATTTGTTCTTTCAGAAACGGCTTCGGCGTCCGGGCCGGCCACACATTGCTCCGCAGCAGATGAGTAATGGTGGCATTGGACGGATGTCGCCCATTAGCAAGCACTACATGCGCCGCCAGATCCATCTGACGCCTGCCCAGTTCGGCCAATAGGTGTCTGGCCCGGATCGGCTGCTGGGTCGGCTCAGCCGTACCGCCATGATTGTTTAATGTTTGGGTTGCAAGCATGTCAGCCTCCTAATATCTCAACGGGCCACGGCCAGGTTAGGGGATGATTTGGGACCACCTGACAGCCAGGCCACCAGCTCATCCAATTGCTCTTCTGGCACGCCATCCGGGTAACGAGCTCTAACACGGTCGCTTTCCTCGGCGGTCAGCGGTCGGTTTAAGCGGCCCCTCAGTGCCTTCAGCGCTTCAATCAATGTCATCGGTGCCAAGCTCACTGGTGCGGCCTTAGCAATATCCAGCGGAGTGCCCGGACGATCCATGTAAGCAGGCAGTTGTGCAGCATCCAGATAGCCAATGGGATCGATCTCACCATTGAAAGCCGTCTGCCGCTTCGCCCGCGCCTTATCGACTTCCTGTTGCGTCTCAACACCGTATGCGGCCTTGTCCATCGACTTGCGGTTGGTATCCACGTCGGTATCCGGCTTGCTCGCGTAGGACCGACCAAACACCGGCGCATCCTGATAGAAGCCAGCGGCATCACGCTCCATAGGTTGACACTCAAACTGCTCACCACCTTCTTCCAGGGACACGAACACACTGGGTGCCCGGTAGGGGTTCACCGAGACGGTGACCGTTTCACCAACGCGGACGCCTGGCACATCCGCAACCGAGTAAGTAGCTCGGTCATAGCCCTTTATGGTGTACGAGATCGTCAGGTCACCCCTCACCTGGCGAGGTTCAGGCTTGGCCCGCAGTAGCTGTTCACAGAGCTCGCGCGGCGGGCAGAGCCGCAACTGCTCCGGCTTGATGGTTTGCCATAGGCCATAGCGAGTAGTGCCGCTCCGCGTATGTACCTTTGTGGCGTTGCAGTGGCGCATCCATTTGTGGGCCGCAGCGTTCAGATCTTCCAGACTTTCGACCTTCATCAAGGACAGGCGACCTTCAAATCCTCGCTCTACCAAGTCATGAATACGCTCCACTTGGCCCTTGCCGCGAGGCTGGCCCGGCGTATGCACCCGGTGATCTACCTGCAACTGGTCTAGCAGATTGCGAATCATATGAGACTGGTTGGCGCTACCGGCATCCCAGACCATAATCTCAGGCACCCCGTGGAAGGGGTCGCTTGGATGGTTGCGCTCTGACCAAGCCCGCATCAGAAAATCAAACAGCGTAGGCTGGTTTTCGCCCGGGGCCTGGAAGTATTCAAGGTAAAAGGTTCCGCTGTAGTGATCGGTTATCAGGTAGCGCAATAACCGTAGCTTTTTCGCCTTGCTCTCGTTCTCAGGTTTATTCTTGTAAAACTGCTTTTTGTCCTTTGTTGCGAGCCCACCTTTATCCAGGTAGTAGAGCACGCAAACTGACACGTCGAACTGATGCACGTGATTCGGATGCAAGCTCCGCATCTGAGTGAATGGCGTAGCCCGAGAAACCTGGTCAGGATGCAGACCGTGCTCACGCATCACTCGGGCGTAGGTATCCGGTGAAGCCTGAGTCTTAACCCCGCTGGCAGGGTTGGCCAGAGCAATCTCCAGGGCGTCCTCGACTGAAAGCAGGCGTTTGCCACTATCACGGGTACTCTGGCGCATGATACTGGCAACCATGGCCGCCTCTTCGCGGCTCACCCGGCTGGTTCCTCGGTCTTGCCGGTTCTGGCGGCGCGACTCCCACCCCACAGCTTTGAGGCCGCGATAGACACGATCCTTCGAGCACCCCAGAAACCTGGCGGTGCGCGAAACGATCTCGCCTTTCTTGCCGCGAGGCGCTTCTTGCAACTCAGCTGCCACACGGTCGAAGTGCCGGATTTCGTCAGCGCTGAAGGCTGTCATGATGGATCAACCTCCTCCATCCAGCTGTCATCAACATCCAAATCGACGGGCTCAAGCCCCAAGTCGACTTGGAGCTGGTCCAGCTCAATACGGAACCGTGCCACTTGCTGGGCGCACGCATGGCGGAGTTCACGGGGCGCATCCTGCCAATCCAGAATCTCAACCATCACAGAACGCGGCTCCAATAGGGCAGAGCGAGCACGCAGGCTTGCTGCCTCCAGCCGCCGGGAATATTCCTCCACACGCTGATCCGGGGTCATGGTCTGCCGCCGGTGCAGCTGCTCTTCAAGCTCAGCAATCCGTGATGATTTGTCCTGAGTCACACGACGCGAGGCTTCCAACTCTTGGCGACTGTCTTCAGCCTGCTGCTTCAGCGTCTCCTTTTCCTTGGCGTGGCGGGCAGCCATCTCTTCGATCAAATCAACCAGTGTTTCTTTGTCGTCAACCTTGACCACCTCGCCTTGGATAATCAGCTCTCGTTCCTCCTCGGGAAGCTGACGCAGCTTGCGCAGCTCGCGGTAACCAGCACCAACGGCCTTGAGGCACTCCAAAGCCTCCTCACCAAACGCTGCCAGGTTCTTGAGGTCATCATCCGCCTTGCTTTTTGATGTACCTACAAGCTTGCAGAAACCCTCCCAAGTTCCGACGTCGGCGATTTTCTCACCCTTGGGAGAGACCGCCGATTTGCCCTTAAGCGCCCGGTATAGCTGGTTTTCCTTGATATAGGCGAGCTTGCTCAAACCGACGACGTTGGAGAATTTGGCGATTGAGCTATAAGCCTCGGCCTGACCCAAAAGCCGGTTAACGAGATCCCGATCCTCGCTGTACTGGGTCAATTCAGCCTTCTCGACCCCTTCCATCAACGCCTGACTTTCCAGCTGCTGCTCAGCCAGATCAGCCTGAGCAAGTTGGTCTTTCAATTCTTCATGTGACTGCGTCTTTTTAGTCATACCGCAACTCCTCTCCTGTCACCTGCCGGTACTCCTGGCGTACTGCGTGAACACGGCTCAAGGCATCTCGTTGGTAGGCATGGGCCACACTGACCAGCTGAGTAGAAACCTTCCAGCGGCTCTGCTTGCTGCCTGCAACCGGAACCTCAACGACCCAGCCATGCACCTCAAGCGTTTTGAGCAAGCGCCAGGCCGTAGAGGTTGACACCTTTGCCATCTCTGCGACCTCGGAAAGCGCCTTACCCTGGAAGCCATCAGCGACCAGAGCGTCAAATAGCGCCAAGGCCTTGCTTACCGATTGGTTCAATGATTCAGACATTCGCTGTCCCTCCCTCTTTAAGGCCGCGACTAAGATGCAGAAGGTAGCGACCGACCGAACTGCGGCTTGGTGCACGTGGCCCGAATCGAACGCGGCACTCCTCAGCGATCTGCGCGTGCGAGCGCCGTCCCCGCAAGCCATGAATAAAGGCCTTGATCTCAGGGTCTTGCTCAATCTTCGAGCGAACAGAGCCTTCTAAGCAGAGCTCTACGCTGGTCTTCTCAGCTTCGCTGACGCCTTCCGGATAACTTGTCCAGTCGTTAAATAACCGGCTTAGCATTGCTAACGCCTCTAAGGCTGAGAGCCCATCAAGCGCCGCGACCATCAGATTCCCCCTACGGGTCATCTCCTCGGAAGTCAGAGCGCCCCCGCGTGCTCTCGCGAGACCATCAGCGCTGGCAGGCAGATCCCCCCAGAGCAGGTAATTTAGAGAGACTCCTTCGAGATCCCGAGCAAGCTCAACGAGCTTCTCGTAAGGTATCGTCCCGCGCTTTCTCCACCCGGAAAGGACCTGCCGGGATGTTCCAAACACCTCAGCCAAAGACGCATCGTTTCTTGCATCTACCAAGCGTGCGACGCGGTCCAATACCGCGTTGATATCGATTTCGCTCCCATGTCTGGATTCTTCTATTCGCATATCTTTGTCTCCATCGGTCAGGCCGAAACGGTTACTCATGCTGATACCGCTGACCTGGAGGGCGCGTCCTGAATGACCCCAGAATCCTCAGCCAGCTTTTGGCGCAATTTGCGCCCCTTAGGCCCGTTCCAAGACCCCATCAAGGCGGACCTGGCATTCGTAGGGTTGCAGCCGTTATCTCGACACCAAGCCGCCAAGGTGGTGCCACTGGAGATGAATCCTCCGCGCACTTGCTGATAAAGCTCTGGGCCGGGCTTAATATCGTTGCTCTTCATCCGAAAATACCTCACACTTAGTTGAATCACATATGATCTATACATACGAATACTGAATAGGATCGGAACATATGTCAAGTATAAATGAGTCATATCGGAAATCTTTCGGGGCCAGGCTAGCCGCAGCAAGGAAGCGAGCAGATATGAATCAGGCGCAGCTAGCCGATTGGGTAGGAATTGGCCGAGCTACACTCAGCCGTTATGAACGCGGGGACTTAACCCCACCGACTGATGTTCTGGCAGAGCTGGCCAAAGCCCTCCAGAGCTTTGACGTTTCAGTGGACTGGTTGCTCTATGGCGAAATAGACGAAGTTGATGAGAAACCGCCAGTAAGACTCAAGCGCTTTGGCTCACTAGTGGGGCTTCGCTTTACAAGAGGCGGGGAAGCTGAAGTTCTCATGACCACGCCAGAGATAGAGCGCTTTTTGGAGGCCTGCGAGAAGCTTGAATCAAGCCGCTCAAAACCCAACCCAAAGGCTTTGGATGCGATCAATTTTCTGATCGAGCATTTCTTAGAATGTGAAGAGAGCCTCAGCATACTTGCAGATGTTCCTATAGCTGCTCATGGCGCGAAAATCGTTCCGGCCTTTCCTGAATGGGATGCACAAGAAGATCTCACTCGCTGGACTGCGTACGGCGGAATGGAAAAGTCAATTTCACAGACCAAATCTGAGCATTCAGCCAGCGATACACAAAACAAGATACATCAAAATATTCGCGGGGAAGGACATCAGATCGCAGGCGGCGATATCGAGAACAACGGAGGCGTCACCATAGGCGGGAGGCATAAGAAATGAGCGCGAGGGGGCCGTCAGGCCGCAATGTCCACCAGGAAATCCAAGGCACAGGCCATCAAATAGCCGGTAATGACATCCACAACCACACACGGATCGAAGAGTTTGAGCCGCCAGATGATAGCCCTTACCTTCAACCGTGTAAGGCGTGTGGGTGGCGAGGGGTCGCCGTGAACGCAGACGAATGCAGAAAGTGTGGTTATAACTACGCCCTGGAACGCGCTTTGGAGTTTGAACGGAAAAAGAGAGATCGTGAGCGCTTTTCGCTCTGGCTGACAGCCGTATTCGCTTTGGTGATCTTTGGCGCCGGTTTAATCCAGAGCCTGACCACACTCGATTTTCCCGATGGCATTGCCGTAGCTGGCTTTAGTCTGGTTGTTTTGTGGGGCGCATGGTGCTGGATACGAGCCTGGCTTACTGTAAAATTCAAATCCTATCGCAAGTGATCGACCCATCAAGTGGCGGAGCAACCTCGGCTCCGCATAACTGAAATAGCCTTTTCATTTCCCTATCTCACTAAAAACCTCTAAGACCCACAAAAACCCGCATTATCTTACGGATGCCCTAGTGATTATCTTAAGAGGGGACACAATGGCCGTGCAAAGGAGGGGATTTGGTCATCAAACATACCCGACATGGGGCGAAGCATAAGCCTCCATATGGCCTACCGGTGAGGTAAAAACATGAGGGCACCCTGCCGACTGTGCGTGACTTGCATGGATTAAAGCGATGCCATCACATCCTCAGACGAGATCGCAAATATCCATATAGACACAGTATGATGAGTGCCATCAGCACACCGGCTTTTAGCGAATGCCGCGAGCAAGACTGAAAGCAGCCCCCTGCAGAAAGGTACTGATCCTTACCCTGATCCAACGAAAATATCCGCAAAGGAACCCACATGCCCAGTGTTCTATCGATTACAGCCCCGATTTTCATTCTGATCGGCCTGGGCTATCTGGCTGTCAAAACCTCTCTTGTACCTTCTGCCGCTGCGGCAGGCATGGGCAGGTTTGTGCTCTATTTCAGCCTGCCGGCACTGATTTTCGGCACCCTGTCTCGAATGGAATTTGGTCAGGTGATCGTACCGAGCTATTTGCTGATCTATGCGACAGCCTCGCTGCTCACGCTGTTGATTGGTGTCGTGCTGCATCGAAAGGCTCTGGGTGAATCCCTCACAGACAGTGGCGTCAAGGGTATGGGCATGGCTGTTTCCAACAGCGCCCTCATTGGCTACCCGGTTTTGCTGCAGGTATTTGGAGAACCACCGGCGCAGGCCTTTGCCATGTCCTTGATGGTGGAGAACCTGCTCATCATTCCACTGGCGCTGATCATCATAGAGTCCGGCATCCAGACAAAACAGACCTCGCGTCTGCAGTATGCCGGCTCCGTATTCAGCAGGGTGCTGCGTAACCCGCTGGTCCTGTCCATTGCAGCCGGCATGCTGGTTTCATTGCTCGGGCTTGAAATACCGCCGGTCGCGGACCGAACCCTGGACATGTTGGCGCAGGCATCGGCAGCGGTTGCCCTGTTCAGCATTGGCGGGGTGCTGGTGGGCACCTCCATCCGAGGTCACCTGTCAGCCGTACCTCTGGTGACCGCCGGCAAACTGATGCTGCACCCTCTGCTGGTGTTTTTGCTGCTCATGCTGGTTCCGGGCCTGTCGCCCGACTTGCGCCTGTCCATGCTCCTGCTGGCATCCATGCCCATGTTCAGCGTGTATCCGATTATTGCCGGCCCCTATGGTCTGGGCCAAACCTGCGCCAGCATTCTGATTGCCACCACGGCACTGTCGTTCGTCAGTCTGACTCTGGTTTTGTCAGTGCTTTAGCCTTACATTCTGGAAGGGAGCACAAACGCCTCCGTGTACATGAATCCTGAAAGCTTTCACTTAAAAGAGAGCCTGTTGAGACCATCAGCCAATGATGCCATCTACTCTTGACAGTCTGCGACTTCAAACTCGCTCGCGCTGATACTCAGGATGACAGCTTCAAACAGAGAATGCCCGCCAGAATGATAATCGCACCCACCAGCCGACTTTTCCAGGCGGTACGTTCATGGAAGTAGAAGATAGAGATCAGGGCTGCGATGACGATGCCGGCATTGGAATAGGCCACCACCACCGCCGATGGCAGGCTGCGCATGGCATACACCACCAGTGCGTAGGCCAGACCGACGCAGAGTCCACCGATGACCATGGGCCCAAGCCCAATCCGGGCCTTGGGCCACCAGCGCCCCTGCTCCCGCCTGTGAAGCAGCGTCAATGTCACCCAGGAAAGCAGATAGCCTACTGACACAAAGCCGATCACTGCCCCCATATCCGGCAGCTGCTGTACGGCGGCCTTGTCACTCATGGAGTAGATACTGGTGCCGAACATGGCCAGAAAGGCCCAGGGCAGAGCGCCCCGATCACTGCCCCCATCGGCACTTCGTGCCATCACAAACAAGCCCGCCACACTGATGGCGATGCCCGCCCATGCTGCTGCGGTAAGGCGCTCATCGAGCAGTAGCAGGCTCCAGATGGCAATCAGCAGGGGCGAACTTCTGACCAGGGGGTACACGAGTGCGGCCGGAGCCTGTCGGTAGGCCTGCCGCAGCCCCAGAAAATACACACTGTTGGCTACCGCAGAGGTGCAGAGCAGCGCGACGAATTCCGCATTCCACTGGACCCGGGTGGCCAGAGACCAGAAGCCCCAGGGTGCCAGCAATACCAGATGTGCGAGCAACACCCACCAGAGCGGCACCGCATGAGCCGGCTGATGTCGAGCAATCAGATTCCAGGTCACATGCATCGCCACCGACAGCAGGATTGCGAGCTGAGCATCAAGCGCCATGGTCAGGACTCAGGCTCAATCCGTCACGGGCAACAAACACGCCTTCAGGCAAGGCGCCCCCCTGCTGCAACCAGGTATCCAAACGGTGGCTAATATGGGTCAACCATAGCCGCCTGGCACCTGTTTCACGCCAGGTCGACAGCGCCGAATTCAAGTCGTTATGATTCCGGGGTGGTGTATCGCGAGGAGGCTCACTGCAATCCAGCACCAGTTCATCCAGCGGGTTCGCTTGAAGGTACTCCAGCGTTTGCTCCGGCAACCCAACGGTATCCGTGAGATATGCCAGCCGCCAATGACCCTGACGAATCAGAAACCCCTGGGTGGCCCTGGAGTGAATCAGTGGCAACGGGGTGACTGCAAACGCACCGAAGTCCAACTCGCGGAAGTGTTCACAAGGGGGCAGAAACTGGAAAACACCGGGATGCTTATAGAGGTCATCCGCTCCCTCGGGGTCATCCGGCCGGTAAACCGGAATTTTTCGCTCCGATTCGGCCCAGCGCAGCGGGAACAGCCCTTGCACATGATCCATATGGAAATGGGTCAGTAACACCCGCACCACCTCTTCAAAACGAAAATGTTCCGCCAGATCGGTGATACCCGCATCGAGCAGCGTCACCCCTTCGTCGGTACGCACCACTGCAGATGCACTCTGCCTGCGTTTGGAGGGGTCGCGCCGTGCAGCAGAGCAGGCCGGACAGTCGCAGCCCCAAAGCGGCACACCGCCGGCATTCCCCGTCCCCATCAGCTGGAATTCAAGCATCCACCAGCACTCCGTCTTGTACGGCACCACTGTAGCGCTGCACCAGTCGAGTCAGCTGGCTGACGCTCTGCTCCAGGTCACCACTGTTGTCGAGTACCTCAGCATCGCCTGCCAGCCGCTGGCGAAACCGTCGATTACGCTCAAGGCGCGCTTCGATCTGTTCCGCACTCTCGCGCCCTCTTGCCACCAGCCTTGAGCGCAGTTGTTCTTCTTCTACTGAAACCAGCACCGGCACCAGCGCCGAGCCAAAGCAGGTGCGTGCTTCATCGAGGTGCCCGCGCGATCCATTGACCAGAACCGAATGGCCGGTGTTCAACCAGTGTTCCACCTCGCGCCCCACCGCATAGCGGCAACCATTGGCATCCCAGTGCAGCATAAACAGGCCGGACCTCAGGCGCTGATCGAACTCCTGCTTGGACAGCTCCACATGGTTTTCTCCTCCGGACTGCCAGCAGCGCGTAATGTAACGGTGAGCGAACAGCAGCGGACCCTGACCGCCAAGCCGCTCACGCAGCCCGGTGATCAGTGAGTCCTTGCCACTGCCTGAAGGTCCCATCAGGTAAAACAGGTGTGCCATGTGCG
>ERZ1673960.94-NODE-94-length-15648-cov-708.097480_pt1 | contig 15648 bp, 15 predicted proteins | sample MGYA00580190_ERZ1673960 | MGnify/ENA primary metagenome ERZ1673960 (study PRJEB41334, sample SAMN05608106) | rock metagenome | biome: terrestrial subsurface; feature: shale formation; material: shale | place: USA: Pennsylvania ...
TGGCGGTCACCCGCTTAGTCTGCGAGACTTGCAGGGTGGCTGTGAGAAATCCGGGATAGATACACCAATTTAGCCACACACACTGAACTGGACAAATATACAGCTTTTGATATCTTGATAATGAGGCAGCTTGCATTATCACCTGAAATCGACCCTCGATGGATTCAGCGGTGTCAGAGAGACGGCGACCTGATCGTGCTGCCAATCCAGGGAGAAGTCGGCCGCCTTTTGAAAAGCAGACAACGGCGGATACAAGCCATCAACGATGCGATTAGCCCGCATCCGATAGCAACTGAGATATCTATGAGCAAGCTCGACATTCTGAACAGAATTAAAATTCTTTTTACGGATGGTCCTGATGTATTTGACTCTCATTGTGAGAAGGCATCAGGAGATAGTGCCTTCGATGAGACAGGGAAACTCACCTATCGTTATGCTCGCGTACTACATACGGATTATCACATAACAGGCCTTTACTCTGAAATATTGACGAACATATTGCGCGGCACTAAACCCTATGAGCACAGCAATGAGCTAAGTGTTCTTTTTAAAGCAGGACTTATAGACGCCAACAGCACACTTACTCAGCCGGGTTACTATAAGGCAATATCAGCAATGAACTTGGATAGTCAGATCGAGCATCTTAAAATTCCATTGGACCAGTTTGAGCCGATCAAACACAAACAAGGATTGGACAGAGAAATTTACGCAAAGGCAATATATTCAGACCAATATGACTTTGTTACTTATGACGAAGGTGAACTGTTCGAATTCATTAAAAATTGCTTTATATATTCCTCCAGGAGATATTTCGTTGACTATGGTTTTAACCCGGCTTTGCTGGAGACGATCGATCACTGCCCTTATGCATTTCTACAATCCGTCTGCCGGGGCATCCTCATGAATGAGCGACCTATTCTTGCGAAAATGATGGGAGGAAATAAACATTTATTGGAAAAAGAGAATTTTCAAAAAAACGTCGAGATCGTTAAAAAATCCATATCACAGGCAATAAGAGATACAAGCGTTGATCTCTTACTTTCTGAATCAGACCGTGTGCCCAGTATGTCTAGGGTACGCCGACATAAATCTTCCGGAGGTTCAATAAACGCAGCATTTCAAATTCTAGGAGAGAAAGCAATACGAAAGTTTACGGCTAATCTTATCGAATGCCCGATCCCGGATAAAAGAGGATGGTCTGACCTGACTATTTTGCATAAAGGGCAATATATTCCGATTGAGGTTAAGCTACAAGACAAACTGTCGTACTCACAGATAGAACGGTTCTTTTGGCTTCAGGACAGCCTGCCAGAGCATGCAAAAAATCAGCGCATCGCGAAAGTTCCAACTTATTAACGGGCGGTAAGAGAGGCAAACCGATAGATTCAAGCGTTAATAGACTGACCCGCGTTTTCATCAATCATCAGGTCAATCCTTCCATGATGTGCTCATGCCGCCTCGTAAACGATCACTAAACTCGATAACACCATCACGGATTCAACAGCTATTGCCAGGCAGCAACCAGAAAATCGCCATATACATGACAATTTTTTCATGAAATTCAGAGCTTAAACTGAACTTATTGCCCCAGGACTCAAAACCTCTCTATAGCAGATAAACCAGCCGCTTCAGCCTCCGTGGACAACCCGCATCAAGCAGATTCAGAAACAAAAAACGGGTTGCCATACATATTCCGCTATGCATATTATTTATATATAAGCCATGCACATGGCACCACGTAGTGGAGCTGGCAGCGACGTGGCTTGAGTCATTTCAGAGCAGCAATGTATTAAGCAATCGAAGCACACGGGTCTCGACCCGCCATATAGAAGCAGCGAATACTCTCGCTAATCCACTTTGGTGAGGAGCCTCACGGCCTCCCGTCAGAGCTTGCGAAATTGAATGGCATCATGCTTTGAACCCAACTTCTCTCGGTTTCTTTTCTGAGCGTGATTCGTCATCTCCCGCACATAACGCGTTACCCAATCAGTTAACGCCCCAGGCGCGAACGCATCCGTCGTGAGTTTTCTGCGCCGAACCAAAACGCCTAACCGAGGCATTCCTATGTATCCAAATTGATTTAACGCCTCGTGTGCTCGTCGCCACCACGCGGAGGCTGCTGTCTCCGTATCTGCCGTGGCGGCAAAACCATCAAAAGGTGAAAGTATGGATTCTCAACTCCAGATCGCCCAGCACACTTACGCCAATGTGAGCTGCAAACCCATTGCCATCAAACAGCTGGTGCAGCTGGCCGCCCTTGTTGATCAGAGCAATACTGTCTTGCGTAACGAAGCACCGGTTTTTCTGCTGACTCAGCCGGTCGTTTACCGAACGGGAGACAATCAGTACGAGGTCCTGAATGCCCGTCAGGTGCTCCAGGCCTCCGAGCACTGCTCTCAGCACCCGGAAAGCAAAGTTTGTGTTCTGTATCTGTTAGAGGAGAGTTCGGTACCCATCGCCGAACTGTACTACCTATACGTGGAACCGGCCCGTCTTTTCGGCGAACCGATTCCCCTCATCCACATTGCTTATGCCCATAACCACCTGACCGCACTATTGAATCGCCATTTTTTATTACAGCATCCCAGCCACCCCATCACTACGGAACAACTCGTGCAACTGATCGGCTACCGAGTCGGTAAATCCACCATCAACAAACTGAAACGAGATTGCGGGTATACAGACCCCACCCGCGGCTGCAACGCTCGAAAAGCCAGCAATGACGATCAGGAATTCGGCGAGTTTGGGAGGCAAATAGGATGAGCCACCAGGAACACACAACTCTCTTCCCCAAGGAGCTCATAGATGATTGGTCGAATCGCCTGCAGCGCTCCGAGTGCAGCGTGCCGCTGTGCAATCAGATGACACTTCTCATTAAGCACACCCTGCCTCACCCAAGTGTTGAGAGCGTTCAAGAGTGCCTCGCCGGTTTAGCGACCGTCTTCGGCCCAGTTGGCCACACCGACCTTGATAAGGCCAGCGTTCTTGAGGCGCTTAAAAAGCTCGACGAGGCCGGGCAACTTGATGCCGTGGCTCACTTTGGGCTCTCCCACCCACTGGCAGCAGCCATCAGAAAAATCCGCAAAGCTGCCGCTGACCACCAGATCGATCCTGGCCAATGGCTAGCGTGGTTTCTGGAGCTGTGTGGGCAGGCCCAGAAACACTCTGAACACTTAACGCGTAGCTGCTATTACCGACACACGGTTTACGCTCGGGACGTCGTTATCTTCATCATGCTTAACCACGCAACGGGGGCCTTACCGTCTGATCAGTCGGTGAATCAGGCCTGCATCCAACTGAACGACTGGTTCCAGCGTGAGGCGAAAACCGGTGCTCCGATACCCATTCCGGTGACCGGCGTTAAAAATCTGGAGGAAAAAACCGACGTCGTTACCCATCTTATTGAGGGTGTTTGGCAATTCGGCGTTCCATCCGTGGTTCGCAAACGGCAAGCAAAAACCGACGAGTCGGACGGCGACGCCTTGCCGCCAGACAAGAAGCTGACTCAAGTCATACCGCTGCCGAAAATCCTCACACCCACAACCGAGGCGTTAAAATCAACGCAGCCGACGAAAAAACAGCCACGGCGCCAGTCCCTTTCCTACAAGTTGGGTGAGGCCAACGACGAGCCCTCTCAGCTGATCACGCAGGCCACGCCGGTTTTAGACTCAGCACAGTCAGAATCCCCCGCAGACAGCGAGTCCGTCGATACCGCATATTTTTCTGCGCCACCAGAATTTTCGACGCCCGAACGTCGGAGCCGCTACGGAAGCCTTCTGAACGTTCAGGCGGCTCACAACGTTGCCAGCCGCAGCGATCTGCATCGATATTCGCGCCGACAGCTGTCCACGTGGCTGGAGCAATTTGCAGAGGAAGACTCATTAACCTCAGTATTTTTGCTGCTAATCTGGAGCCTGGGGATGGCGCCCGAGCGGCTGTCGGCGCTGCGGGTGGGCACCGACAACTCGACCGATGATGATGACGTCGTCCTAGACCCCATCACTCATCAGCTCTCATATCGAGTCATCAACCTGGGTGCCACACCCGACATCCACAACACCCACGGTTCTGGCCGAGTGCCGACCAACCATCTGATGAGACTGACCGTGCCCGCCAGTCTGGTCCAGCGAATCGTCGCATCCAGCCAAGAGCAACCGTTTCGGGACATGGAAACGCAATACAAGACGCTGCGAAAAACCCTCAGAAAACGCCATGGCCGCAGTCCCTGCACGCTCAAACAGTGGGCGGCCAGTGCGCCAGCCTGCCACGCGGAGCGCATGAACATTCTGGAGACGGCCACCCTGCGCGGGTCCCTGAATTTTAATGAAGTTGCCTCCAGCGCCTATCGCCGCCATGACCGCGCTGTCCTAAACGCAAAATTTTCCGATTGCCTAAACGGCCTGCGGGCATATTGGGACGCCGAGGGACTGATGGGCGGTGCCGGAACTGAGCCATTTGCCGATTTTACCATCACCGACGCCTATCCAGACGGTGCCCTGGGCTCGATTCGCTACGCCGCCCCAGACGCTCTCGCCCGTGTGGTTTACGTGATTCGTAACCGGATCAAACAAACCAAACAACGGCTGAACTCACCTTATCAAACCAAGTCACTCGGCGAGCTGCTGGGCCTCATCAACCTGCAACAACTGCACTATTTTCTGGTGGTTCAGCTGCACACGCTCGGCCGGGCACTGAACAACAAAACCACCGTCGGGTTCAGCGCCGAGGGTCTGTGGGTATCCGATAAGGCCTCGCATCGCTACCGTGAGCGCAAATTGATTTGCGCGATTTCGCCCCAGGACATGGCCAAACAGCGTGGGCTGTTTCTAGGCCAACGCCGCGAGTGCCGGGACGCACTGGACCAACTGACCGAGCTGGCCCGCACATTGGGCCTGGCCGTCGAGCTGGGCGAGCCGGCCGTGGCCGAGCTGCCGTGTTTTGTTGAAATGAACCGCGGCCAAAACCAACTCACGATCAACCGGCTGACCCCCGGCCGGTGGCAGCGTGCCATCGATGAGCTCGGGTTGAGCGAAACCTGGACGATGGCCGGGAATGCATTCCGGCATCTGGCCTCCACCGAACTCTCCACTTCGCTCAGTGATGCCCTTGTCGATGAGGTGTTAGGCCACAAACATCCGGGACGTGATTGGTGGGGCTCGGAGAGCGCGGGTACGTTTGAGGAGCTGACCGTCATGACAACCATTATCGAGAAATGGGCCAACCAACTGGGTCTGAAGGCCGTGAACATTGATCAGGTGGCATTCCGGGGGTTCTATGTTATCAGCCAGTAAAATCACTACTCTCAATCCAACGTTTTGGGGCGGGGCCAACGCCGAGGTCAAGCTCGCCACCCTCGAAGCGGTCATCCGAACAGCCGGCGAGACCACCACTATCAACCCCGCTCAAAGCAAACGGTGCTTAAAGATGATTCATCGGCACCTGAACGGAAAACAGTCAGGCTCACTCACCGATGCTCAACACAAAGTGGTTTGCCAGGCTCTGGCAAAAATCAACGATTCCGGGCTGATCCGATGCGCCATCCCGCCGGCCCCAATCAAAGCCACTCGCCCGAGCGTTCTGCCCGACAACAAAGCTCAGTGGGAAGCGCAGGACATCGCCCAAGCGTATCTGCGTGACATCGCCAGGCAGTTAAAAAAGCCGGAATCCGCCGAGATGGCCGCTCTGGCGATGGTGTATGGTCTCGTGATGACTGGTTATGGCCTGGAGCCGGCCATAAACATCATTAGCCGCCTGTGCCAGGGGGATTTGGAGTTTGCGCAAAATCAGCTTCTGCGCACACCAGTGCATCATCTGGAGACTGGTCCCTACTTCCATGAGACGGTGTTGCCACCCTGGCTGGGCGAGCGGTTCCAACGCGTGGCTCGATTCAACCGCAAACACAAACTGGTCGCGGGCAGAAAGCCGGCCCAACAATGGGCTATCCATGTCACTGGGCCGGAGCCAGACAACATCAGCGGGCAAGCCCTCTACCAATGGCGTTTCGATCAAATCAAACAGCAGCTGATTGACCACCACTCCCGTGAATTTTCGGCCTGGCAAATCCGCCAAACCGAATCGGCCAACGATCTCATGCGCCGCTTGCCCTATTTCAGCCGAGCGCTGAGACTGAATGCGCTGACCGCTGGAATGGAGCCCGCTTTTTATCGGCAACTGGAAGCTCTACCACTGCCGGCGGATACATCTTCAGGCCTGGCGGATTTTCTCGTGCCCTCCCCGGCCATCGGGTGCCACCCAGCCAGAGGCGCGATGATTAATCAATCCAATCACAGCGGCGCGCCCTGGGCTGCGTTATCCCAGATGGATACCGCCCCGTTGCCCGAGCACGACCTCTGCGACAACGTCTCGGCCGATTGGGCTCAGGATGCCCGGTTTTTACTGCGCGAACTGGCCACGGACCTCCATAACCGATTCACTCCCCAGAGCAAACTCACCGGGAAAAAACTGGAGTTACTAAATCGCATGCTGGTTCGCTACTGGGAAAGAGCCGCCCCCATCGCACCCGGCACCAGCGCTCTACAACTGGCGCTGCTTTGGGTCGGCACACTGCTCTACGGCACCGATGAAAAAGCACCTGTTCAGATTAATACTGCCACCCAGTACCTTCGCGAAATCATCATCAACAGCGTACTGAATTATGAAGGGGCGTTCGATCTCTCGGACTGGAGCGATGAGGATGTGGAAAATGTCCGAATGCTCGTCGTGAACCGGCGAAGGCTAGCCGACAAAACCCGCAAAGACCGGCAGGACCGCCTCGGGCGGTTTTTGACCTTTTGCCAGTCTAAAGGCCTGCTTGAAGAAGCCACGCTGTACAAAGACAAAATGGCCTACGCCCTCACCAAACGGCGCAACCGGGTTCTGGGCCTGGCTCAATTCGATCAACTCCAATACACCATCGCCCACAGTGCAGAACCTGAAGCAAAACTCGTAAACACGCTGCTGACACTCGGATTCTACGGCGGACTGCGCTCGGGCGAGATGCTGGCACTATCGCTCGACGATATCGAGGTCTGTGGGCCTGAGATTTATGTGTGGATTCGACGCGGCAAAACGGCAGCCGCCCGGCGAAAAGTCCCCTTACATTTGCTGGCGCCGCCACGTGTGTGCGAACAATTTCTGGCATATCTCGACACCCGACAGGCTGCGGCCCGCATGCACAAAGCAAAACTCAAAAAAGTGGCGTTTATCGGCCCAACCGGGAGCGTGCAAGGCTACAAACGCGAAGAGCTGATTCCGGCAGTGATCGGCCTGCTGCGATACTACGTCGGGCCGGAGTTCGACATGCACTCGCTACGGCATGGATTCGGGACCTGGCTGATGCTGCGCGCTTATGCACTGAAACACCCTGAACTCAAAGCCCAGCTTCTGGAGCAGCAGCATGCGGTCTTTAGCCCCGAAGGGGAAGCAAAACTGACCCAGCTGTTTCAGTGGACAGAGGACAAACCGCTTTTACCCGGTAGAATCACCATGTTCATTAACATACGCAAACTCATGGGCCACAGCCACATCAGCGTGCTGCTGCAGAACTACCTGCACGCGTTCGGGGTGCTTCACCAGTTTTTAATGCGCCGGATGTAAGGAAGAATCCAAGAAAGAGGCTCACCTGGGAAAAGAAAATGTCAGAAACATCGAACGCTCTTGCATTTGAAGAGGTAGATTCACAGCGCTACTCCTTGTGATTCCGCGATCTGGTGAATAGGCGCCTTTTTCATGCCAGGCGCGTCCAGCAAGACGTCTATCTTTCTCTCACCCAGTTGCCTCATGATCCTTGCCTGAAGCCTCGCCACATCCCAGGCGGGTCGTTCGACAACGTGATCCACCTGAACCAACAGATCAATATCGCCTCCCCTGGCACTGTCGTCTATTCGTGAACCAAACACTGAGACCTTAGCTCCAGCACCAAATATTGCGTCGACAGCCACTTTGATGACCTGTATTTCTCTCGACGACAGTCGCATCGTGCGCCCCTTTTTAATTGCAGCGAAAAGCCTTCCGCAACGCTAACAAATTAACCAACACTGCTAACATCCGCCACAAAAGCACAAGCGTGACGACATCCCACTGCAAACCCATCCCCCAAAATCCGACGCTGCTAGCGCTTGATAAGAACGAAGTTGGCTCACGCTTTCACTATGTCGGCCAAACGAGGGTCGTAACGAAAGTCCTCAATATCGCCGACTCGCACGGCCTTAAAATCTGGATGGTCCCGAAGCAAAATTACGTTTCGCTCACCAGGGACCAAAGCACTAGGAACTGACAGGCCTAGAGATTGCTCACTGGCTATCCAGTTATCGCCGATCCCCACGAGATCAGGGTGTCCCGGTTCACGCCAATCATCCGGCAGCACCGAGTCATCCAGCTCAAGGATCAACTCCTCCGGCACATCAACACTGATTCGCTTGTATGGCGCAATGACTCGGTCAGGAACGTGCACAAGAAGCTCATAGGCCGCCAATGATAAGGATTCCGCTAAATAGATAACTCGACTACCAGGAGAGTTCCAGCGCCCGCCATATCGAAAGGCCCCCTCTCCTGACAGCATTTGATCCGGGGTTTCGGCGTATTGGGGATCACATATCCGGAACAGTGTCGAGTGACTCACGAAGGAATCCCGTGTTGGATGCGCCCAATCAGGTTCTCTACCTCGCGAGCACCGTACTCGGTTTGAGCGTGTGCCAGTGGCGTCTCACCCTTAAACGCGTAAGCAGGACTCTTGAGCCAGTGCCGGGCTGCCTCTCCATCACCATGGAACATCTCTGTCGCCAATGCCGCCAAGCGCGTATATCGATACACCCGATCGGACTCTACAGATTCGAGCTTACCCTGCTTTCTCCGACGGCTAAACGTGGCCGATGTGATGTGTAAAAGCCTGAGCATCTCATTCTGGCGGATGTTCAGGTATTCAACGAGTCTCGATACGGAACTGGCGGGAAATCCTTCGATAATGGAGCGAACCACGTCCACTCCTTCCTCCCGAGCGTGGGGCTTTCTATTGAAAATAATTTTAACGACAAGCTGTTTTTGCGCACGCAGCTCATCACCACTCAAGGTCCGTTTTTCAGGCTGCGGTCTGAACATCTTCCTGGTTTCGCTGTGGATTTTATCTTTTTCGCCAGGCTCAACAGTTATCATTTGATAGCTCCACATATTCAATATGATAAAAGTATAGAGCTGGACTCGGCCGAGCACAACAGATCTGCTCACGAATACCCTCGCTCACTTGATACTGTTCAAATATACAGTATTATGAGTGTATGAGCATTTTTTGCACAGAAGAGGGCCACCATCCGGTACCGACCAAATGCCGATTGGTGAAAGAGCCATAAGGGGCCCGGGTTTGGCGAGCTGTGCTCGGAGCTAAAAAGTGATCCGAGCTAACAGCTTCAGGGGAGGCCGATGGCGATGAACACAAGGCAATCAGGATTGAGGAAGATGATCAGACCGGCGGTTCACATGGAGTGTGACGCCGGGGTTAGCCAGAGGATCGCCGGTGAATTCGATACCTTCACTCTCCAACGTCTGCTTTATAGCGGACAAGATCTTTGTCGTTGCAGATGGAATACCGGACTGGAGCTCATATCGTTTTACCGTTGCCGTTCCCACACCACTGCGCCGGGCAAGCTCTACGGCACTCCACCCAAGCATGGTTCTGGCTGCCTTGATTTGCTCAATAGAGATCATTATAGTATCTTTAAATATACTTTAAGTATCATTTAGGGTTTGTAGCTTTTGGAGATTATCATGATCGATGACCTATTCGCCTCATTCGACGGTGCCTTCTCACAAAACACCATTCGCGCCTACCGCTCAGACTGGATCCACTACGAGTGCTGGTGCGAAGAACGCGACCTCACGCCCCTCCCCGCCACAGCCGACAACCTGGCCGCTTACATCAAAGACATGTCGGTGACACTCAAAGCCGCCACCATCCGTCGCCGGATTGACTCACTGTCGTCGATCTTCACCCTTTCCAAGAACCCCAACCCGACCCACGAGCCGGAAGTTATTCTGGCCATAAAACGGATGCACCGCCAACTGGGGCGCACTCAGAAACAGGCCGAGCCACTCACCCGAGAATACCTGGACAAGATGAAAACCCGCTGCCGCAACTCGGCAAAAGGCCTGCGGGACAAACTGATCCTGCAGCTGGGCTATGAAACCATGCGCCGCCGCGCCGAACTGTGTCGGTTGCGCCTGGAAGACGTCCGCAAAATGCCCAAAGGCAAATATGCGCTGCTGCTCCGGTTCTCGAAAACCGATCAGTACGGCGAAGGCACCTGGATTCCCATCTCCGAAACACTCTACACGCTGATCCAGCGCTGGAAAAAACGTATTGGCGAAAAGGAAGGCTATATTCTGCGCTCCGTCAGCAAAGACGGCAAGGTGGGCGAGTCTTTGAGGCCGGACTCCATTGTCCCCATCCTGGTGGACCTACAACACCGCGCCCGGTTAAGGGACCTGCCCCGTTTCTCCGGTCACTCCATGCGCGTGGGCGCCGCGCTGGACCTGCTGGAAAAAGGCGTGCCGCTGGAGAAAATCATGCTGCGAGGCGGCTGGAGTACCAAAAGCACCACGCTGCGCTATCTCGCTGCCTGGTCCGGGGCGAGTATCGATGTGTATGACTAATATCGGCGCCACCTTGACCTGATCAACTAATTGTACAGGTCTCCCTGATTAATCATAATCAGCGACAAAGCAGCACGGGAGATCCCATGAGAATCATATCGTTTACCGAGTCACGCAATTGCCTTAAAACGGTTCTCGATGGCGTAGTGAATGATGCCAATACGACCATCATTACCCGTCGTGCCTCAGAGGATGCCGTTGTTATATCACTTGATCATTACAACAGCCTGATGGAAACCGTGCATTTACTGCGGTCTCCTGCAAATGCTGAACACCTGACCAAATCAATCGCTCAGTACGAGGCAGCAAAAACTGCTCATCACGAGCTTAAAGAGTGATGATGGCTGATCGACTTCTGTGCTGGACCGGCCAAGCCTGGAGTGATTACCTTTATTGGCAAACTCAGGATAAGAAGACACTGAAACGCTCGCCTTTCGAGGGGAATGGTAAACCCAAGCCCTTGAGAGAGGCTGACCAAAATGCGCGACAAGCCCCGTACTTTTAGTGCGGGGAAGGATAGCGCGGAAGGCTGAGCCTTCCCCGGAGCTCTACGGAGCTGTTAAAATATACAGTATGTCCGATACCGTCACCAAAACGTTAAAAGTCCGCGTTCGGGACAAACATGCCAAGGCGCTGCGGCGACAAGCCGCATCGGTGAATGTCGTTTGGAACTACGTGAACGAGCTGAGCTGGCGGTCCATACGTGAGCGCGGGGTGTTCCTTTCGGCCTACGATATTCAGAAATACACGAATGGCGCTGCCAAGGATTTGGGGCTGCACAGCCACACCGTTCAGCGGATTGGAAAAGAGTATGTGCTTCGCCGTAACCAATTTCGTAAGCAAAGACTGGCGTGGCGCAAAACCCACGGCGTTCGCCGCTCCCTCGGCTGGGTGCCGGTCAACACCGGCGCCGCGAAGTGGAAGAACGGACAGGTCTATTTCAACGGGCAGCACTATCAGGTCTGGGACAGCTACGGGCTGTCCCAGTACCGTTTCAAAACTGCCAGCTTCGTCGAAGATGCCCGGGGTCGCTGGTATTTCAATGTCGTTGTTGAAGTGCCCAAGACACAGAGTGCAGGCACCGAGGCGGTCGGGCTCGACCTGGGTCTGAAAACCACGGCCACGCCGAGTCATGGCGAGCCGCTGGAAGCGGGTCGCTTCTACCGGGATCAGGAGCAGAAGTTGGCGCTAGCACAACGAGCCGGGAAGAAGGATCGGGTGCGGGCGATTCACGCCAAGATTCGGAACCGGCGCCACGATGCCCTGCATAAATACAGCCGGCAACTGGTGGACAACCACGCCCTGATCGTTGTCGGCAGCGTGTCCAGTTCCGGTCTGGCAAAAACGACGCAGGCCAAGTCGGTCTTCGACGCCGGCTGGTCCACATTGAGAACGCTGCTGGCCTACAAATGCGAGCACGCAGGCAGCGTTTTTCTGGAAGTCGATGAACGGTACACCACCCAGACCTGCTCGTGTTGCGGAGCGATCTCCGACAACAGTCCGAAAGGTAGAGCGGGCCTTGGAATCAAAGAATGGACCTGTGAGTGCGGTGTAACTCACGATCGCGATGTCAACGCGGCCCGGAACATTCTCGCGCTCGGGCATGAGCGTCTCGCAGGAGGAATCCCCGTCCTTTAGGGCGGGGAGGATGTCAACTTTTTGTTCAGCGGTAACGCGAGCTGAGTCTCGGCCACATCCAGTCCGGCCATTCTTGCGAGCGTCATGCTGACGTGCTCGATGCCCACCATGTCCCACGTATCCTTGCTGGAGGCGAACTTCGCAATCCAATAGTCACCGGCCTCGGTCAACAGCGCCTTTGGCCTGGCGCCACCAACACTGGTCCCATGGTTGAGCGCTGCATCCAGGTGTGGATCAAGGCGCTTACCCTGGTCAATGCGATCGGCGGCCTCTAACAGGTCTTCCAGTGGGGCGGCATGGCTTTGCTTGGGCTCGTATTCACGGGGACTGTCCGTTGCATCGAAAGCACCGATCCGGTCCGGGCCGGCGCGCAGCAGGAAATCAATCTCACCGAGATCCTCCGGCTCCTGACCCGGCTGATTGCCGTGCTCACGCATCATGACATTACGCCCCCAGGCGTCTGGCGACGCGTCCCGGATTACGCTGTTGAGCTCATGGTCGAGGGGAATATCCTCATCCACCAGCTCACCAAGCGGACGATCCGGAATGGAGAGCGGGACCGCTTCGGGGCGTTGGAGATAGCTCTTCGCGTAGCGGAAGGCGTATTGCTGATTGAAGGCATCCCACGCCACAACGCCACAGACGACCGGCTCCACCTGGTTTGGAAGGTAGGCCCACAAGTAGGCGTGATCAGAAATCATTGTTCAGCCCTCCCCGTTTCCTCACGACCGGATTGGGGGAGCCCTTGCTACCTCTAGACGATACCCGGTCGGTTTTTTCCTTTGCTTTCAAGGACTGTAACCTGCCAGCCACGCTTTGTTTCATCAAGTTGTAGTTCCTGGTGACAGAAGCACTCTTGTCCGGGTAGGCCAAATTAGCCAGTATCGGCACATTAAGGAGCCACAAGGCACTGACCACAAGCCCAAAGTCCACAGAAGGGTTTCCATTTTCCATGGCACTGATCTGACGGCGATCCACACCCCCAAGACGATCGCCAAGATCAGACTGACTCCATCCACGCTCTTTACGAGCGGCCTCAATGAGGGCGCCTGTATCCTTGATGGCGTCTTTAACCTGGCTAATGGAGTAGGTTTCTGCTTTGACTGTGCGGGCCATATGTTCACCAAAACGTACAAAATTGCTTACTTTGTACAGCTTAGTGATCAAGTGGCCGCCTGTAAACTTGGATGTACACTAAAGCGAACATCATTGCTCTTTTTGTGCGTCATAGTGTACATGATGGTGGAGTTCTTGTTACTGTTGTGGCCGGCGGGAGTTCGGTGATGTTTACAGCAAAGCCAAGAGTCGCGTTTGAATAGGCTTCCAACAGGCTAGAAGCCACAATCACAACCCCAAGTCCCCAGGATGGGACTTGTGCATACGCTCCAGCGCAGCTTCCGTCAAAAAAGCAGATCGGGAACGAGCTTCTTCCGGGTGGGACTGAACATAACGGTCAATTCTGCGAAGGACCAAGCTGGGAACGGTAATATTGATTTTTTCTGCCTTACCAAGGAATGGGGCAACATCCACTTCAACAAATCCCCAGATAGCCCCTTCCAAATCCGGATTATGGCGGTGATCAGAAATAGGAAGCGCGGAAGGGATTTCCTCTCCAGCTTCCGCCAAAAGCTCCAGGTGGCCAAGAATGGCCTCACGGGCATTATCCAAAGCCTCATCCTCGCTTTCACCCGCCGAAAAACAGCCCGGGATGTCGGGCACAGTCACACCAAAGCTTTTGCCATCGTCTGTATGCAGTGCCACTGGGTAGCGCATCTTGTTCACCTCAAAATCCAAAACGTAAAGGCCCGAGTCACTTCCAGCCTGCTTGCTTCCAGATACTGCGAAGCGTCCCTTTCGGAAGATCAGACTTGGGATGGGGTAGCGTCACCAGGCCCGGCTTTGACGGGTGCCTGAAATGGTGATGACTACCATTCACTCGGACCAGCTCCCATCCATCCCTTTCCAGACGCTTTTTGACATCTGAGCTCTTCATGCAAATCCTTATCTTACTTAGTGGTTACTATAACTACTCACAGGAAACAGTCAACACCATAACCACCAACGCATTACCCCCCCCCAAACCAACGGAATCAACCCCAACGCCACCGCAGCCACCACCAGACTCAACGGAATCTCAATCCGCACATAATCGGCAAACCGATACCGCCCCTGGCCATACACCGTCAGGTTGGCTGAAGAAAGCCTTAAGTCTGGGATGAATTCACCACTACAGGACTCCAGAGAATGTGGAACACCTGAATTAAGCAATTGCACCGGCCATCCATCCCGAGCCTCTCCCCTCAGGCACGAGATAGTTAGGCTCCGCACAGAGGCCGATACATCTAAAACTGCGATTGAAGGCCCGCGGTCAGTCCCCAGCTCGCGTGATCACCCGAGCTGGCGGCATTAGCACCCGCGGTGAGTAATAGGCTAGGATTCACCTGATAATCCACGTCCACCAGAGCCCGCGCCCAATTCTGTTCGACATCCACGCCAGCAACGTCAAAGCTGCTTAGCCCCAAAATTTCGCCACTGGTGCTGCCAGTATCCTCATCCAACCGACGAACGCCCTCCAGAGCAAACCGCAGGCTGGTCTGGTCATTAAACGTATAGTGGGTCGCGGCGCCAAGGCGCAGATCGCTGGTATACCAGTCGCTTGAATCGTACCGGGTCGGGAAGCCACCACCCTCTTCAGTGTAGCCATCAAGGTGCGAATGCATCCAAGTATAAGCACCGTAGGGGCTGATGCCCGCCTGTCCCAGTGTTACCAGATCTTTCCAATCTGCTCGCAGGCGAACGGCTTTGGTATCCGCGTCCGGAGAGCCTTCAGAGCGATCAATGACACCACCGTTTTGGTAGTTTCGTTTCAGCTCAGTGTCATAATCACCGGCCATGGCCAGGATGCTCGGCTGAAAGCCATTGGCGAACTGGTGCACGGCCTCTACGAATACGTACTGCCCATCGTAATCGGCGCTGCCACCCAAGCTCCAATCCTGCTCAGCCCAGGATTGACCAACACCAATGCCAACACGAGTATTGCCTATATCTCTGCAAACACCGACCTCAGCAATGCTCATGTCGGTATCGGTCTCATCGTCCCGACCATAATCAGTGGTCACCCAGAGACAGGTATTTTTACCCGTTTGATGAGCCAGGCCGCTATCAAGCAACGTTCGATGGTGAGCACCGAAGAGGGTCATCTCTGCCATGCCAGCGCCTGCGCGTATTGCGTTAGCGCCGGTCTCGCGCACCGATGCGTTAAAGGTTTCCTGATTAATAATGCCCGAGCCGATATCGGAAATACGGGCTAACCCGGATTTCTCATGAGAAGGCGGCATAAGGAAGGAAGAAGCGGCTGAAAGTGCT
>ERZ1673960.96-NODE-96-length-15230-cov-7.343723_pt1 | contig 15230 bp, 39 predicted proteins | sample MGYA00580190_ERZ1673960 | MGnify/ENA primary metagenome ERZ1673960 (study PRJEB41334, sample SAMN05608106) | rock metagenome | biome: terrestrial subsurface; feature: shale formation; material: shale | place: USA: Pennsylvania ...
CGCCTAGTACTATTTTAACAAATACATTTTATTATGTCAATATATATATTATATTTTTGTTGTTTAATTTCTATAAAAATAATATTTAATTAATATGTATAAGCGACTTCTAATCGAATTTCATTTTCTGTGCAAATAATATCAATTCTTTCAAATTCAGGATATTTTGTTTTAACTAAATTATGTATTATATTACATAATTCTTTTTCTGAAAGTTTTTCTGTATCAGGTACTTCTATAATTAATTTTGACATAAAACTATACACTCCTATTCTTTTATATAGTTTTTAATAAATTTCTTAAAAGCACTCCTGCTGCCAAACATTTCATTCATTATTACCACTGCAAAACTAACTTCAGGATTAAATTCATCTTCTCTATTACATTTAATAACTCTTTTAGTGTCATCTTTAAATATAACTATTGTTGCTGGTGGATTGAATATTACTTTTTTATATTTTCTTTATCAAATTTATTATAAGTAACAGCATCACATATTGAAAGTGATAACATATCATTAATATCATATTTAATCATATAATCACCTCCTTAATTAATTTAAAAATTTCATTTAATATTGAGTTTTAATTAATTAAATTTAATAGCATTCGTTGAATATATACCAATCTGGATTTGCAAACGCCGTTAACATTAGTTTTATGTTTTCAGCAAACATTATAATTCCAACACAGCAAGGTACAATACCCAACATAAAACACCCCATTATATCACCTTCATCAATTTCTCAATATTCCTTCTTTTGTTCCTTCAGGTATTTTACTATTAAGATTGTTGTTATTGTTAGAATGATTAAACTAAATAAAACCCAAACTAAATAAATAATTCCTTCAACTATTGCTTGTTTCCTTAGTATCGGATAAACTTTTTCAGCAGCTACACCTAGTTTTTCTGCTATTTGATTAATAATCGACATTATTTGGTCTGCAATGTTTACATTTTGCATATCTTCGTATTTTTACTTTTAAATAAAATTCCAATTTTATAGCGTTCGGATTTTTGTGTCTACAATATTATACTAACACCAAATACTAGATGTTATTGCATTTCTCATTCTTTTTATTCTTTTATCATACAGCCATTTTTCATAATCCTCTAATTCCTCATAATTAACATTTTCATAACCTTTAATCATTCTTTTTATTCTACCTAATGAAGTCAACGTATGTTTGCCACACATAAACAATTCTCCTGTTTCAACACTTTCAACTAATAATAATCCATCTGGTTGGATATCTATTAATTTAACTGTATATGTACCCATATGCAAACTCGAAAGGTTATGTTCAATATCATAAGCATATACTTCGCCAATTTTAATTTCATTATCTAATAACACAACAACACCTCCTTTGTCAACTAATTATTTTACCATTATACTTTTTAACTACATTCTTATAATAATCCAGTTCCTTTCTTAAACCAGCTATTACTTCACCTAATTCGGTAATTTCTTTTTCATAATATACTCTTGTTTTATCATAAATTTTATCAAATTCCTGCTTAATAATATGTAAATCTTTTGGTTGCTCTTCATCTTTAATTTTTAACATATTAGCTAAAAATTGTTTTGATTTTTGTAACTTTTTATTTTCAAATTTTAATTCTTTAACTTTGTCAATTATCATATTTAACGCAATATTATCCTTATTTTCGATTTCTTCATCAATTTTATCTAAATCTATATTCAAAAGCTTTGCTAATTTTTTTATTGAATGATTAAAGTCTCTCATAATCTACCCTCCTTTTTTAAATTATATTTTTGTTGTTAAAAAATATCTTATTTAACCCTCAATAACATATTAACATTATTTCATCGGGTTGTCAATATATTTTTATATTTTTGTTATTTATTTTTGTTTAGAATGATTGTTTTATACAGAATATATTTTGTGTTCTGGTATGATATTGTTTATTTTACTAGCCATATAATACTTTCCTCCAAACCAATTTATCGGACTTTTAAAAGATGTTTTATTCAATCCATTCACCCTCTTCCCCATATTATAATTTTATTTATTAAGTTTCATATAAAATAAACATTTTATTTTGAATTCTAACACTTGAAACCCAGTAATATAGCCATTCTTCTTTGAATAATTTTTTTCTTTTAATTAAATCCTGTAATCTTCTCTATTAAGTTTAGCTATAAATGGTTTAATCTCACCTACAGTATTATCTTTTTTTAATTCTGCTATCATTTTTAACATTTCTGACTCTGTGTAAAACAATCGTGTTTCCTGTCCCATCTTCACTAATTTATGACCACCTATACCACCACATGCATACAAATTATAATCAATGCCAAATATTTTATTTAACATACTCTACCCCTTTTTTATAATATCAATCCAAACTGGTTTATAATCTACAACTTCACAACTCACATTAATATATTTATCTTTATCTAATCCTTTATCATAATTATGAATATGACCATGTATATTAAGTGAACCATATTCTACATTCTCTAAAGGTTGATGTGATAAAATATATCTGCCAACTTGAATTGGCTTTTTATAGACTTCCACAAAACCACAATCTAAAAACCAACCTCGGCTTCTCTTATCATGGTTTCCTGTTATTAAGATTATATTCCCATTAAGCTGATTTGCAATATTTCTTACCATTTCTTTGCCACACTTTAATGCAAAATCTCCATGATGATAGACAATATCATTTTCTTTCACAACACTATTCCATGATTTAATAATATAATCATTCATTTCTTTAGTGTCTTGAAAAGGTCTATTGCAATACCTAATTATATTGTTATGATAAAAATGTGTATCTGAAATATGATAAGCCAAAACATCACTCCTTATTATTTCTCCCATTTTTTAATTAAAAAATATTACAAGTTGACATTCATATAAAAACAGATTATAATAAAATTACTTTTTCTTCATATATCTTAATTTTCCCACTGAATCTTATTGTTAGGTGGGAAAATTATTTTTTTGAATAAATTACAAAATGTTTCCACCAATTAGTGCCAAATTCATCTTCATATCCTTTTATATCAACAAGTTTTCTTATTAACCATATTGTGAATTGTATTCTGTATTTGTCTTCATGTGATATTTTGCATAGAGTAAACTTGACATATCTGTGCTTCCAGTATGGAATTTTTACATTGAAGTAATGTTTGATATTGGTCATAATAATCACCTATTTGTTGTTTTTAAAATCTTCAAATTGTTGAGCGTCTAATAAAATATCTAACCAATCTATTACTTCGTCATACGCATCACATAATCCAGTATAATAATCACTTTCTATTAGTCTTAATTTATTTATTTCTTCCTCTAGATCATTTTTAAATCGTTTAATTTCTTTAATAAAATTAAATTTTCTCAACATAATCACCCCATATCTTTTTTATAATTTTGTTTACAAAATCACTATTTTACATATATTTATTGCTAAATTCAGCAAGAACATCACATACTTCACCATACAATTCACACTCTTTACATTCTTTAAACTCACAATCAATATAATGAAAGTTTTTTAATATTTTTATGAATTCATCGATACTCATATACTTCATAACAATTATTTTTTCTTCCCATTCATCTTTTGTGTACAACGATAAATTTTTATATTTATCATCTGTAGATTTTACAATAATTTTATCATCAAAAGAATACACTATAACGGGATATTCAATATGTTTGAATTTTTTATATGGCTTTTCAGTTAATTCTTTAATCATTTCCCATGTTTTTAAAGTTTTCATAATATAACCTCCTATATATTTTATATTTCTGTTATTTAATTTTCTTTAAAATACATGTTTTATGTATTATTGTCTTTTAAATAATTAAAAACTTTGTTTGCTAATACTTTTCTTAGTTCTTTTTGCACATTAGTTTTTAATTTTACTTCATACATATCACTTTTTTCACCATTAGAATAATAGTATTCTACAAAATTATAACCTAGTTATATATTTGTTAGCTTTATTATCATCACCACCTTTTATATAATCACATCAAAACATCTATAAATTTATACTTTTAACTAAACTTGGCAAGAAGTCTCCCATCTTCTACAAGTGGGAGATGAATTGCCAATTATTGTTATGATTTATAAACTCTATATACTTAAAACTAACTTGTTTATAAGATTTATTTGGTATAGTGATATAATTACCTTCTATATCTTGTATATATGCACCACCATTAGTAAAGCCTGTTATAAAACCAACTTTACCAAATACCTTCACTTTATCATTAAGATAAAAGCCATTTCTATATTTAGTGTTTTTACTGTTTCTTTTTTGAGTTCGATTTGGTTCTTTTCTACCCTTTCTTGGTATTGCTTCATGTAAACTACGCTTCTTTTTTCTAAATTGCTTTATTTTGAAGTAGTTGTCTGGATTATACTTTATACTTTTTATTCCTGTTATAGCTATCGCATCATTATAATGAGTTTTTTCTAAGCCTAATTCTTTTCTTCTTATAGTTGTATAACTGCCATAGACTATATTGGCTTCTGGGTATTTTTCAAAAACTCTACGTCTTATAATGTTCATTAATGGAGTTTCTTTATAACTTGGCATCTTTTTCTTTTCCATCATCCATTTGTAAAATATGCCACCTTCTTGATGATTTTTATGTGTATGACAATCTGTGCAAACTGTTATTAAATTACTTGGTCTATCTGTACCACCTTTAGACTTATATACTATGTGGTGAGTTTGCAAAATCTTGTCTTTCTTCTTACATACTTGACAAGTATAATTATCTCTTGCAAACACATAATATCTCACATCATAGTAGCCATAAGTTTCCCCTTGCTGGTATTCTATACCTTCTATATCTGGATTCATCATTTTTTGAACATCGAATTTGCCTACTTCAATGCACAACTTAGGGCTTGGCAGTAAATTTATAAAGTTGTCTATCTATCTAAATGTATTATCAATTCTACTTTGAATTGAAGGTGGTAGCCAATCTTCTGGTCTCTTTCGGTTATTGAATCTAGGTTTTCTATATCTAGTTTTTCTATATCGTCTACTTCTTCTATACTGCCTTCTTATATCTAAATTTTCCTTTATGTCATCTCTTAGTTCAATTTCTCCTTTTATAAGAACTTTATCTTCGCTTGTTACTGCTATTCCTATGTGTTTAGAGCCTAAATCTACACCTAAAATTACAGGTTGTTTATAGCCACTACTTCCGTATAAAAGCTGAATTGTAAAAGGTTTATAACTAATTATCTTAGCTTTCTTTTGTTTTAGTAATTTTCTAGCTTTATTAGGTTTACATGGCATTAGATTTTCACCATGCTTATTTTTTACGAACACTAACATAAAGTGTTCCTCCTTTTAGGAGTTGTTGCCCTTCGCCAATGTTATCTATCCTTACATGTGAAGCCGACTATCCCTACCCCTTAGGATTGTTTACGTACTCCACGACAGAGCTTGGAACTAGGGCATCATTCCAATGTGTCATAAGATAGATAACGTAGCTTTCGCTTAGGCTAGTCAACTAGGGCTTGGCAAGCCCCCACTTCAAGCACCTATGGTGCTAAGTGGTGGGTAGTTGACTAACTACAATAACTTTCAAAAAAATTTTTTAATTTTAACCTATAGTCTACTTGTTTTAATATATTTTCAATGCATTTTTTGAAATCATAATTTTTAACAATAAAATCAACATTATGTTTAATACTATAAAACCTTTTTTTATCATCTTCCCATCTTCTATTCCATTCAGTTAGTTCAAAATTTCTATCTCTTACTATTGCTCTTAACCTTCTACTTTCCTCATCTACATCTATAAAACAAGATATTACCTTACTTCCAAAATTTCTTTTTAAATCTTCTAATCCTTTTAAGTCACAGGCAACCACATAATTTCTTTTCTCTAAATCAAACTCTTTTTTCTCTATTCCATAATGCCACACAGTGGGCTTACCATTTTGAATTGTGTTATAACTTCTATATTCTACTAACAAGTTATTGTCTATTAATTTTTGAAATTCTTCATTAGTTTTAAAATAATATTCCACACCATCTTTTTCATTACTTCTTTTTGGTCTAGTTGTAGTTGAAACTACAAACTTATATCCATGTTCTTTTTCTAATACTCTAGCTACACTATCTTTGCCACAACCACTAAAACCTGTTAAAACTAAAATATGACTCATCTAACCCCTCCTGCTCAACTTCTCAACGTATTGTTTCCATTTTTTATTAATCATTTCTTCTTCTTTTTCTCTGCATTTTTTATTATCACATTTAACACAATATTCAGCAAAATGATTTAAAATCATTTTTAATAAATCATCCACAAAATTCACCCCTTTTTTTATATTTTTGTTATTCAGCCAACCAAACTTTTACACCTTTAACTCTACCAAATTTCATAGCTTTTTTAGAAACTACTTTATCTCCTGTATCTTCCATAAATATATCAATTTTATTACCCTTTATTGCACCACCTGTATCTTTTGCTAAATATACCCCATTATATTTACTCCTCCAACCTGCAAATTCTATATATACTTTACTATGTAATGGTATTACTTTCGGATCTACTGCTATAATTTTTATATCTTCTATAGATTTATTTTTTAAATCAAATCCTGTTGCAGTTATACCATATTGTGGATGCGATTTTGGTTTACTACAAGATTGAATTGATAAATCATAGGCTGTAACTTCAAATTCGCCTATATATTTATAATTTTGTTTTTTGTTAACCTTTTCTTCTACTAATTCTTTTACTATTTTTTCTTCTGGTTTTTCGGCTGCTTCAGCTGTTTCATAAATTATTGTTGAATTTTGATTCGTAACTTGTTTAACAGTTTGAGTTTTTTTTACTGGACAACCTATTATAAATGTTATTAATATAATTAGTATTAAAACTAACACTTTAAATTTATTCAATTTGATATAATCACCTCCTTTTGCCAACATTTTACCATGACAAAACATACTTTGTCAATATATTTTATTATAATTTTGTTGTTTGTTTTTTATGAATAACATTTATTTTTTTGTCCTGATTTAGTTCTGAATAATAATCTACTCTTTCAATTCCCATAATTTAACCTCCTATCATTATATTTTTTATTAAACCTTTTAAATCAATGGTTTTAACGCAATTCATAACCTCTGTAACGTAGCAATATAGCCATTCTTAATTTGCATAGCTAACGAATTCTTTACCACGTTCACAAAACTCTTTAACCATACTACATACTAATCCATAAGACATACCCGAATGACTTTGATTTTGAATTTCTGCTTTAGCTTCATCTAATGTACCACCATTATTTAATATTTCTACTATATTTAAGCAACAACCTAATTCCATACCATGATATAAATCTCCTAATCTAACAGGAACAATTTGGTCCCAATAATCCCATTTATCCTCTGTCAATATCTCTCTGCCTTTATTCATCCAATACTTTGCTAGTTCTGGAATTCTTTCTTTATGTTCTCGTTGTTCTCTTTCGTAATTTTCCCTCCATTGTTTAAGAATCCATTGCCTTGTTTAAATTAGTATTACAATTATCATCCTTTCTAATTTTATTAGATACTGATAACATTCCAGCCATATATGCCCACCATGCTATATTATTTTCTCTAGTGTTTAGTTTGATATCTTTAGTTCTTTCAAATTCAGAAATAAATGATATAAAATCCCCATATTTACAGTTACAATTTTCTTCATAATAAGTAAACTCACAATCACAGCAATTAAACTCTGCTAAATTTATTAGTTTTTCTAATTCATCATTTAATTCAAATTTACTATAATTCACCAATCCATCATCAACCCTACAATCTTTACACTCTAAGTCATAATCTTCTTCATAATACTTACAATATTCACATTTTTCCTCTAGCAAAAGAAAACTACCTCCTCTCACTTTTTATTTTATTTAATACAGAAATGTATTTAAGTATATTATCTAATTCTTCGTCTACAATGCAATTAACTTCTTTATTTTTGGTAGTTTTATAATTATAGCTTTTGTATATAATTAGCTGTCATTATTGTTTTTCCTGACCCAGTTGGTGCTTTAAAAATTAGCAATGACATATCTTCTCCATTATTTAATAACTGCTCAGTTTTATTATATAACTCATTAACAGCTCTTATCTGATAGTCTACTTCTTTTAAAACCATTCTCTATTCCCTCCTTATTATTTCCTTAAATCATCTAGTATCTCTAATATTCTTGTTGGAATAGCTTTTAACTCTACCCCTTTTAAATCTTCAAAAAGTCCTTCTTTAACATAGTTAGTGAAACTAAAACTATATATAATCTTTTCTTTGACTTTAACTTGTTTAATTTTTTCTTTAAATTCTTCCATATAATTTTCTGAAAAAAATGAATATATACCCATAATTTTATTTCCCTGACTATAAATCCTATAATAAGGTTTTTCTTCTATTAATGTGAAGCAATTTTCTTTTATACATAATAAATCATATATCTTTTGAGCCATTATTGCTTTCATTTGGTCTCTGTTTTTGTTTTTATTTACTACATCAGCTTTAAAATATTTTAGATTTTCTTCATATCTATTAATCCTTTTACCTTTCTGATTTATATAACCTTTTAATAATTTTTTCATTCTAGGATAACAAACCTCTTCACAAATATTCTGCTCATTATTTGTTACGAGAATGAATTTCCTATTACTCTCTGGTTCTTCTTTATTTATATCTAAAACAGCATGTCCAGTTGTTCCAGAGCCAGCAAAGAAATCTAATATAATATCATTTTTATCAGAACCAAGTTTGATAATATCTTTAATAAGTTCTAGTGGTTTTGGATTATTAAATACTTTTTCATCATTAAAGATATCTTTTAACAGACCTGTCCCATTTCCACTACTATATTCAGGTTTATAAAATATTGTTTTAGGTTTTTTTGTAGGCATATCTCCCAATTGTGGCCTTTGTTTTTTGTATAGAGTTATATTATCTCTATTTCTTATTACAATAACATCATTTGCATCTTTATTAAATTTATCTCTATTCCAACGCCATCGCATCTCTTGTCCATTAGTAATTGGATACACTTTAATAAATTCTTTATCTCTTATTTCCATAGGAACTTCTTCTGAATTTTCTGGATTTTGCGAAACATACACATTATCATCATTAGTCACAAAGACAGGAAACCACATATTAGGTCTTTTTTCTCTTCTTGCATCTGCACCAGTAGCTTTTAACCCTGCTCCTTTTTTGTAAAAACCTATTTCATCTTGCTCCCATTTTTCAAATACTTCTTCTTCATCAATTTCAAAATAGAAATATCTATTCAAATAATCCATATCATAATACACTTGCTTATATCCTAGCTCTTTTAATTCTTTTATTTTTTCTTTCATTTTTCTTAAATCTTCTTCTTCCCATTCGTTGTAAATGTAATCACCTTTAACCATGTTTATATGTAACACTATATCACCTTCTCCACTTTACTTCCGATAAAAATGTGCATTCATCATCATAATATTGTATTTCTGCTTTACTACCACACTTAGGACATCTTCGGAAGTCTACCTTTACAAAATCATTTCTTATATCATCATAATTCTCCATCCTAGTTCCACAAGTAAAACATTTCATCACTCATTCCCCTTTCAAAACTTCTTTCACTGCTTCCCAAAGAGCATCACAGAGTTCATTGGCTATATATTCCCTATGTTCATCATCACACCAATCATAACTATCAAAAGTTATACAAAATACCGTATATCCCACACCAAAATTTCTATCATCTGAATAATCCACTGCATCATATTTTGAAGATAATATCTCTATCATTTTGCCTATTGTAATTTCATCATTTTTAAATAAACTTAAATCTTCTAATTTTCTTCTAATTTCCTTCGATTCTTCATATTGTTCAACCGTTATATGTTGTTTCATAGTTCTTCTACTACCCCCTTTGATTTTTCTAAAAGAGTTTCTATATCATAAGTAATAAATTCATCAAGTAAATAACCTTCTGATGCGTAATCATTTAAAATTCTTTCTAATAATTCTACAATTTCATATTTTATAAAATCTTTTAATGTTTTATTTTCATTCTTATATTCATCATCGGTTGCTATTTGTTGTTCATATCGTTTTAATAAATTATTAAATTGTTCTATAAATATTTCACCATAACATTTACTTTCCGAATTTTGTAATTTCTTACTATCTGAATAATAATCTATACTCATATCTCCACCTCCACAAAGTCCTCAGTTCTCGTATATTTAAATACTTAAAACTAAATCCAATGATAAAAATCCACCCACTATCCATGAATCCTCTTTATCAAATTCCAATTCTAAAATTTCATTAGGTATACTATCAATTTCTTTTACTTCTAAAGAATGTATCATTTCATCAATACTTCCATGAGATTTTGATTTGTAAATTCTTATCCAATCAAACTCTTCCATTTTTACTCCTTCTGGATATATTTTATGAATTATATTAAAGTTGTCTTGTTTTAATTTTTCTATTCTATCTTTTACTTCCATCACTCAACCTCCTAAAATGGAACAAACTTAAAATTTTTACATACTGAATCTAAAAAGTTTTTTTCTTCTTTAGTCTTTTTACATAGTCCGTTATAGCTATCGTAATATTCACAATCTTGACAAGTAAATTCTTCTGCATCTTCTATCACAATTGGAATTTCAATTAACTTCCTCAATTCAATTTTATTTACTATTCCATCATTATTTATTAGGTTACAATTATCTTGTTTTCTAAAATTATAAGCACCTGTTAATTTACATTCATTCTCCATGTAGCCTTCTCGATAATAACGACAATAAAAGCAATTCATCACTCCACCTCCTCACAATCTTCACATTCATCACATTCATACCAGCATGGCATTTCATCACATTCAAAATCCATTATATCTGTCACATCATCACACCAACAACTAAATCTATTGCACCATTTATGAGCCATCACTCCACCTCCTCGGCTTTTTCTAGTGCTTTCTCAATATCTTTTATCATGCTATCGTCTAATGTATACCCCATTTCATGTGTAGCTTTTATAGCTTCTAATAGTTGCACTAATTCGTTATATTCTTTATCTTTTGTTTTAAATTTGTCTTTCCAGTATTTAGCTTTTATATTCGTAGTATCTTTTAGGAATTTAGAGAAGTCTTGCATATCAAATATAGTAGCACACCAAGAATCTTCTACACCTTCCGGAGTTTCTATATTATCTTTTATTAATAAATCATAACCTTCTAAGTCATTGTTTTCTCTAAAACTATATTTATCATAGTGTTGTAATATCTCACTAAATTTCATCACTCAACCTCCTCTGCTTTTTCTATATGCTCACCTTCGGACAAAGTCTTATATTAGTTACATTCTTTTAAAAAATCTTCTACAGCTTTCTCTGCATCTGATTTTTTAAATTTATATATAAATTTCATTATCATATCATAGATTTTCATTTTCTTAACCTCCGTTAATATCTTATTTAGCAATCAATAAGATACTTTTATTTTAATTATTATTTTGTATATCCACATTCAGCACATATAAATTTAGTTTTATTATCATTCATACTCCAAATTTCTGTACTTTTCTTTGCTATTACTCTTTTAGATAATTTTCCGTAGTCTTCAAAATCTATATACATTTGCACTTCAATCCAAACTCTAATCTTATTACTACCACATTTTTCACATTTCATAATATTAACTCCTATCTCTTAAAATCTTATCTGCAAAAGCAGGATTTTCACATTCTTTTTTAGTTCTTTTAGGGCTAATGTACCCAAAATGAGGATAATATTTTTGGTTGCTATCCATTATTTCACCTTCCTTAACTTCCTCTCAATTACGGATACATTTTATTTAATATTGTTATTTATATTTTTGTTATTTAGATAAAACAATGTTTTTATTCAAAATTTTAACCCCTGAAAACTAGTAATATGACCATTCTTAATACCAATCTAATTCATTTTCATATCTTGCATATCCTTCTTTCCTTTTAGTTATTATATCTCCACATTTTTCGCAATAAAATCTATCAACTCTTACAAATTCATCTTGATACCCTGCTGATCTTCTAAATTTTTTAGTATCTAAATATATTAATTTATGTTCACACAATAATATCAACTCCTTTTCTATAAATTAGCTTTTTGTTTGATTTTTTCAACTATTTTACCTAAAGTATAATAAGTATTAACAATATTTTTATGTAATTCATCATCTATATCCCATCTATTCCCTAGTTCATAAAGTATTTTGCCAGCTTTTTTTAAAGTATTTATTTTTTCATTGCAGATTTCATTCATATTATACACCTCTTTGTGAATTATTTTATTAAATAAGCTAATTTCTTAGTTTTAACACCTTCATAATTATAAATATCACACGACAGGCGTATATCGTCATATATTAAATTTTCAATTCTTGATTGTTTTGGTATAATACAACCAGGTGAATTGCCTAAACAAGAATTTCTAATTATAGTTTTACTATTTTTAATTTCATTTATAAAATCTTCCCAACTTTCAACTTCAATTACTCTTGATTGATGGTCTATTATTTCACCATTTTGTATTAATAAATTTGTTTCAATTATCTTAACCATAAAATATACCTCCTTATAAATATTTAAGTTTATATTTCGCTCAATCTTTTCCCTGCATTTTTTCTAATTTCTTCTACATCTATTTTAAAATAACACAAATTTTCATTTAGTTTTTCTTTAGATGAATCTATAATTCCAAAATTTTCACTATTATATTTTATTTTATTATATTCTTTTAACAATTCTTCTAAATACCCAGCACTCCATGTTAATAATCCTTCAATTTCTGCATATTTTATATTGCTTGCTTTGTTTCTTAACTGAGATATACATTGTTTAATTGTTAATGGATATTTTTTCAAACTATCACCTCCAAATAAAATCTCACTTTTATTTATAATTTAATTAATGCATCACCATTACTGTCTTTTAGTTTAATATCCATTGGTTTATTAATGTCAATATAAAATTCTTCTATATCTGTATTTTCATCAACTAACGGTTCAAACTCAAAATAATTTTTTTCAACATTTATATTTTTTTATTAAAGCTTTTAAAACAGTTATCATTAAATCATTTTGTTTAAATTCAATTTTGTAAGTTTTTCCTACTTGTAATTTAGTTAAATCTAATCCTATATCACTAATTATTATTGACAAAAACATCACTCCTTTTATTGATAAAAACTTGATTTTATGCTATTTTTAATAACTTTTCAACATCTAACCCAACTTTTACTGCCCATGCTCTTACTATTTTTTCTACTTCAAAAGTTTCTTCTTTTGTTAATGTATGTAATAAACTTTTACCTTTCTTTTTATTTCTTGCTTTTATATTTATCCCTAGTTTATAATTTACTTTACTATATAACTCATTATAAGCTCTGCCAAAATTTGCATTATAATTTTCCATAGCAATTTTTCTTACTAGCCTATTAATAACATCTCTTGATTCAATTATAGTTAATGAATGTGTTTTTATAATTTTATTCTCTTTTTCAAGTTCTGCAATTCTTTTATTTTTTAATGCAAACAACTTTGCATTTATTACTGACACCTTATCATAATCACCATTCATTTCAGCCTCAACACGTTCAAGCATTAATTGTTTTTCTTCTGATATTTCATTCACCACATTTTGTATTATTTCTGGTTTTTCTTTTTCTGTATCGTGTACTATATCAAGTAATCTAGTTCTTATTTCTTTTGCAATTTCTGAATCTCTTAGCAACATACCTACACGAAGAATTGCTCGTTTGGGGAATAACCCATTATTTTTATTTGCAAACTTCTGTCCTGCTGCTACAAAATATCCTCTGTGGTTAGTAGGTTGTAAATTACAACTTACTAAAAATTCTTTTGTATCCTTACCTGATAGTAATTTATAACCATCGCTTTTTAATTCATCATTATGATTAAATACAATAGTTTTTATAGCTTCTTTCCCAACCTTATAATATTTTGCAACCTGTTCTGTAGTAGCATATTCAGTATTAGGTAATAATAACAAATTACCAACCTTGTCTAAAACATCAACTCTACTTATAACTTTTTCTCTTAACTCCTTCTTTTCTAATAATTCATTTGATTTCATAAAATTCCTCCTTTAATTATAATTTTGTTGTTTATTAAAACAAATATAAGTTAAAAATTTGCTTATGTTTTTATTACTTCTCTTTACACTCATCTTCATATATACAACATGGTAAATCTTTATCATCTAATTTAAAATGCAAACAATTAATACAATACACATAAAGATTTTTTTCTAAAAACTTCTCAAATTCTTCTATGGGTAAATTTTTAAAATGTTCTTCAATTATTTTTAGTTTTTCTTCTATATCCATATTTGACCCTCCACAGGGCAAGCCACAGTGGTTTGCGAGTGGACTTAACTTCTATCACTACCTTTTTACTAAAAATTTTTTTATATAATTTTACTTCTAATTACTATTGATACAACCTGTGTTTTATATTAAATAATTTCTTCCCTTGGCTTCAAATCTTACATATCCCTCTTGTATATATTCTACTAATTTTTGATAATCGGTTAATGTAATTGTATAATATTTTTCGCCACATTCTGGACACATACCAGAATATTCTTTTTCATCAAATTCAGATTTGCATATTTTACATTTAATCATTGTTGTCATCAACTTCTTTTTTATTTTATTTTACATTTACATATAATTAATGATATAGGTAATAAAGTTTCGCTATCTAATTCAAAATAAGTAATATATCCATTTGCAATTAAATTATCAAAAATTTTTCTATATACTGGACTAATTGTCATTTCAAAATTATTATTTTTACAATTTAAAACACCTATTACTATTTCATCATAGATTATAGGAATTTCTTTTATATTCAATATTATCACCTCCTGCACCCTAGTGTTTTCAATGCTTCCAGAACTCAAACTTGCTATAAGTTTTTCTCTTAACTCCTTCTTTTCTAATAATTCATTTGATTTCATAAAATTCCTCCTTTTGCCTAAAATATTTCTTTATTTACTATATATAGATCATCCCTTTAATTCTATTTTATATTATATTTTTGTTATTGTCAAGCAAAACTTTCAATATAGCCTAACTTTTTTTTAGTTAAGATCGGAAGAGCACACGTCTGAACTCCAGTCACGGACCCATCTCGTATGC
>ERZ1673960.97-NODE-97-length-15054-cov-197.860724_pt1 | contig 15054 bp, 17 predicted proteins | sample MGYA00580190_ERZ1673960 | MGnify/ENA primary metagenome ERZ1673960 (study PRJEB41334, sample SAMN05608106) | rock metagenome | biome: terrestrial subsurface; feature: shale formation; material: shale | place: USA: Pennsylvania ...
ATTGCGAAGTTCGCCTCCAGCAAGGATACGTGGGACATGGTGGGCATCGAGCACGGCAGCATGACGCTCGCAAGAATGGCCGGATTGGATGTGGCCGAGACTCAGCTCGCGTCACCGCTGAACAAAAAGGTAATCCTGGTAAAGCGATTCGATCGGGTGGTTAGTGAGACATCTGTGTACCGTCGCCACATGATCAGCGCCATGACGCTCCTGAACCTGGATGAATACGAAGTCCGGAGGGGCTACTCCAGCTACCTCGACCTAGCGGATTTGCTACGCAAATACGCCCGTAACTTTAGGGATGATGGTGCCGAGCTCTTCGGAAGAATGGTATTTAACATTCTGATTGGCAATACAGACGACCATGCTAGGAACCACGCCTGCTTCTGGGATGGAGAGTTCCTGGATCTAACGCCAGCCTACGACGTTTGTCCCCAGCCTCGGGCCGGTCTGTCTGCGGACCAGGCCATGGAAATTGGCGAATGGGGCCGAAAATCGAATCTTCAAAACGCCATCAGCGATTGTGAGCGGTTTGGTTTGGTGGTGGATGAGGCGGATGAGATTATGCGTGAGATGGTTAAGGTAGTTGAAGGCAACTGGCGACAGGTCTTTGCCGACGCCGGCGTGCCGGATGGCCACCTTGATTTCCTTTCAACGTCGACCATCGCCAGCGAGTCCGTGTTCTACGAGCTAGAGTAGAGCCCGGGGGCGGTTGTTTGAGGGTGCGCGGTGTATTGGCCGATGGACGTAAATGGGGGTAACAATGCCAGTTATTTTCAGATATCAGGGCTTTAAGTACTTTTTCTACTCTAACGAAGGAAACCCGCTTGAGCCTGCCCACGTCCATGTCAGAGCTGCCGGCAAGGAGGCGAAATTCTGGCTGTCTCCGGAGGTTTCCCTTGCCCGAAATGATGGTTTTGATGCGCGCACAATTCGAGTATTGTTAGAAGTAACTGAGAGGCATCGGCAAGTTATGGAGGATGCTTGGCATGACTACTTCGCCTGAAAAAGTCTGGTTTGATGAAGATAGCCTCTGGGTTGCCTTGTCTGATGGTCGCACTATTGGAGCTCCGTTGGTTTGGTTCCCCAGGCTTTTGCACGCTGACAAGACGGCACGTGGCTCGTTTGAGTTGAGTGTCCATGGCATTCATTGGGATGATCTTGATGAGGATATCAGCGTGCAGGGGTTATTGGCTGGCCAGGGAGATCATACTCACGCTAAAAAAGACCATGCTGCTTAACAAGAAGAAAATTCCATCCGGAGCACAGCGTAATCATCGGGGTGGTTTTGATTGAACCCGCAGGGATGTGCTTTCGCTAAGCTCGGGGGAAGTGGGCGATCTCTCTGGCGTTTCGGGCACTACAGTCAGGGCCATGGAAAAAGGTGGCAACCCAACAATCAAAAGCCTTCAGGCCGTTGGAAAGGTGCTTAATTTCAAGCTTTGGATTGAAGTTTGAGGCGAGCGCAAGTGATGGTTGGTCGAATTATCCTCCAGAGGCACTCCGCAGCTAAATGAACATAGAAAGTTTTATTGAGGCTACAGGGTTCGAATTACTGGCCATTGATCGCTATCTTCCTTTGATGGGCGACGATCCGGGTGACACTTGGGATTTTCGTGAGGCGATGATGGGCCGTGGTCCAATTCGCCTGGGTGTGGAGCTGGCTTCAGAGTTCGTTGGTACCGATAGGGGCCTGAGAGAAGCTATGCTGCCGCTGGTGTTCGGTGCAGCCTGGAAAGTTTTGGACCTGCTAATCGAGTTGACGTTGGAGCAGGATGGCTATGAGCCAGACCAACCACGAGGCTGGTCGATTAAAAGGAAACGCCGCCTGGTTACCTCAGGGTGCGGTGACCTCGGTCTGCTTCAGCTGGATCCCCAGACCTGGCAAGCAATAGGCCACATTTATGATGCAACGGCAGAGCATCGGCATTGTCTCATCCACCGCACAGCATCTTTTTCTCTAAGTCCAATACAGCTCACCGGCACTGCACTGGGTGCCCCTCTTACCCCCATCAATGAGCAGGAACTGCACGCATTCATTCATCTTGCTCAAATTGTGGCTTATGGAGTGCGTAATAGCGGTCTTGGACGCCGATCTGTGGATTACGTTCATTGGTGTCTGAAAGAGCTTGAGCGGCATTTGGCGATATCAGTACCTGAGGGCAGTAGGCTGGAACCACCCCGAAAGGCTTGGATTGTTTTGCAAAAGACTGGTGAAGGGCGGTGGATAGCTGACTTTGCTTACCTATACGAGCAAATGGAAAAGCGTGCCCCGAAAAACCATGTAGATGTGTGGATAGAGATTCCGGGGGAGAGTGGTTACTCATTATTCGGGCATCTCGAGGACATTCCGAAACAAACGGTTGTTGTCGACCCAGAGCGACCGCCGGTCTATTTGGCTCGATGTTGAGTTTGCCGTGCATACTATTTAAGGAGGATGTATGGCACATGGAAAGGTCTCGCCCGAAATGATGGTTTTGATGCTCATGCGATTCGGGTATTGTTAGGGATGGAAGGGTTATGAGAACTCAATCCGAGTCGGGGGCAGTATGTACGCTATTGAATTTGAAGCGGATATTCGTGACGGTGTTCTGAAAATTCCAGAGCAGTACGCGAGATTGAAAAACGCACATGCAAGGATTGTTGTGTTACTTGAAGGCAATAACTCTGATTCGGAGTTGCGTGCACTCTCAAATCACGCTGCAGGAAATGTGGAAGAGTGGAAAGATCCCGATGAGGACGAGGTATGGAAGTAAAGCAAGGAGAGCTTGTACTGTGCGAGTTTTACTTTTCTGATCTTGGTAGCAGTAAAAAAGGCCAGTAGTGGTCTTCCGTGATAATCTTCCATTTGAAGATTTTGTAGGCATCCCAGTCAGTAGTAAAGTCAATAAGTTGCAGTCAGATGAGGGCCTACTTGAGCCCGATCAGCTGATTGAAGGGGAGCTGCCAAAGCTTTCCAAAATAATAGTTCGGAAAACGTTAGTGATCTCCAAGGCAGTAATCGTCAAGAAGTACGGGAAGTTGACCCCTCAGCGTTTTCAGGAACTTCACTTGGATTTCTGCAAATATTTTGAGTGTTGTTAATCATCGCCCGTTTCTGCTCAGTGTAAGGGTGGGCGCATAGTCATGCGCATCGGTTATTTCATCAAAGCCCTAGGCAATACACCCTGGCTGGATGCCTTTCTTGAGGCCGAGACACGCTGTGTAGCCGGTTTGGCGCCAAGATCCGGGCTTACTCATGTGGCCGGCTGGGGACTGAAACCCACTGCTGAAAAGGCCCGGCGGTTTGCCGTTGCCCGGGGCCTTCCGTATATTTCTCTGGAAGATGGTTTTTTGCGTTCCCTGGGGTTAGGTGTTGCCGGGGCTCCATTGCACAGCCTGATTGTGGATTACAGCGGCATCTACTACGACGCCACCCGCCCGTCTGATCTTGAAACCCGGATTGCAGAGCAAGCTCTCTCGGCTAACCACCTCGACCGTGCCCGCCGGGGTATTGGGTTACTGCGCCGTTATCGCCTCTCGAAATACAACCACGCGCCGGATTGTTCCCTTGCCGGGCTGACGCCTGGAACACCCCGAGTGCTGGTGGTGGACCAGACGGCTGGCGATGCGTCTATTCAATATGGCCTGGCGTCTGCCGATTCGTTCACGCAAATGCTGAAGGCGGCGGTTGCCGAAAACCCGGAGGCTGACATTCTGGTGAAGGTGCACCCGGATGTGGTGGCCGGTAAAAAACAGGGGCATTTGCTGGAGCTGGCTCGCCGGTACGGTTGCCGGTTAGTGGCGGAAGATGTAAACCCTTGGGCGCTGCTGGATCTGGTGGGGCAGGTGTATGTGGTGACCAGCCAGCTCGGCTTTGAGGCCTTGTTGGCCGGCAAACGGGTGCATTGTTTTGGTGTGCCGTTTTACGCCGGCTGGGGCTTAACCGATGATCGCGTGGTAGCAGAGCGCCGGGGCGTGGTGCGAAGCCTTGAGGCGGTATTTCACGCCGCTTTCTTTGATTATTGCCGCTATATCAACCCGTACACCGGGCAGCGCTGCGAGTTTGAAGACACGGTGGCGCTGCTTGCGGACCAGAAGCGTGTTCGGGACCGCTTTGCCGGTGATTGGGCTGCTTTCGATTTCGCCAACTGGAAACGGAACTTTGTTGCCCGGTTTTTAGGAACCGAGGCCTCGGTTACCTGGTGCTCTTCGCCGCAAACCCCTTCTCAATCGAAATGGTTGGTGTGGGCGTCAAAGTTGACGCCGGAGCTGGTGGAGCGTTCCCGCACTGAGTGCGCAGAACTTTGGCGAGTGGAAGATGGCTTTATTCGTTCGGCAGGCCTGGGTGTGGATTTGGTTGAGCCACTGTCGTTGGTGATGGATTCGCGCGGCATCTATTACGACGCAACGGCGCCAAGTGATCTGGAGGTGATTCTCAATGAGTGGGATGTGCCGCCGGATGTGTGCGAGCGGGCCAGGCGGCTGCGCCAGCGGTTGGTGGAACAGAAGTTGTCCAAGTACAACGTGGGCGTGGCTGGCCAGTTGCCGTTGCCTTCCAACCGTAAAATCATTCTGGTGCCGGGGCAGGTGGAAACCGATGCCTCCATTCGCACCGGCGCTTTGGGGTTGCGGACCAACCTGGAATTGCTGAGAGCCGTTCGTGAAGCGGAGCCGGAGGCTTTCATCATCTACAAGCCTCACCCGGATGTGCTCTCCGGTGCCCGCGTGGGCGATCTGGAAGGCGCTGATTATTTCGATTTGGAAGTGCGCGACATTGCCATGCCGGATTTGCTGGAGCAGGTGGATGAGGTGCACACGCTGACCTCGCTCACTGGTTTTGAAGCCTTGATGCGCGGTGTGCCCGTGACCACCTGGGGCCTGCCGTTTTATTCCGGTTGGGGGCTCACCCGGGATAAACTCCAGTGTCCAAGGCGCAGGCGTGAACGACCCCTGGATGAGCTGGTTGCTGCCACTCTGATTCTCTATCCCGTGTACCTGGACCCGATTTCCGGTCACCAGGTGAATGCAGAAACCGCTGTGGAGATTTTGCAGAAGCAACGGCAAAAACCGCCTCGGTTGTCACTGAGAAGCCGGGTTTGGCGGCGGGTGAGGAAGCGGGTTTGAGCCCATCGATTTGTTTGTATGTCAAATGTGCTACAATGTAAAACAATGCAGCACGGAGTGGGGGGGGGTTATGAAGACCGATATGCTCAGTACCCGTATCGATCACGATACGAAAGTCGCGTTTTCACAAATCTGCGACGAGGTGGGACTAAGTCCCTCTCAGGCGATCAAGTTGTTCGCAAGAGCGGTTATTAATTACGGAGGCATTCCGTTTGAGCTGAAGGCGCCTCAGCCAAACGCACTAAGTGCCGCCGCTATGCAGGAGTTGTTGGAAGGCAAGGGGCACCGTGCGGAGTCACTGGACGGCCTGATTAATGAGCTCACGGATGGCAAAGTGACCCATGTACAGTCTTGAGTATTCAACACAGTTTAAAAAGGACTTTAAGAAAATTACCAAGCGGCCCATCCCAGACATCATTGAGGTGGGTCGCATCATCTCAATGTTGCAGCGTGACGAGTCTTTGGAGGACAAGCACGTTGACCATCCGCTAGCGGGCAACTGGCAAGGCTTCAGAGATTGCCATATTAAGCCGGACTTGGTGCTGATCTACAGAATCAACGACGGCGTGCTACAGCTCGCAAGAATTGGTAGCCATAGCGAGTTGTTCTGATGCCTCACGTTTAAAGACTACGCATCCACATCATCAATAAAACCCGTTTTCAAAAATAAGCTTATGCATACCTATGACGTTTTTAATGGCGATGCTGACGGCATTTGCGCCCTGATTCAGCTGCGCCTGGCAGAACCTGCCGAAACCACTTTGATTACCGGCGTAAAACGCGATATCGCCCTGGCCAAACAGGTACCCACCGCCGAGCCCGAGCAGGTGAATATTCTGGATGTCAGCCTGGATAAAAACCGCGAGGCGGTAGATGCGCTGCTGGCAGCCGGTTCTTCGGTGTTTTATGTGGACCACCACTACCCGGGTGAACAGTTGCCAGAGGCGGAGAACTTCACCGCGCTGATCGATACCCAGCCAACCACTTGCACCGCCTTGTTGATGGACCAGCACCTGGAAGGGCGGTTTCACAACTGGGCCATTACGGCGGCTTTCGGCGATAACCTGAACGCCGTGGGTGAAGAGCTGGCGCAGAAGGCGGGCTTAACCGCTGAGCAAACCGAGGCGCTGAAGATGTTGGGTGTGTGTATTAATTACAACGGCTACGGCTCTTCGGTGGAGGATTTGCATTTCCACCCTGCGGATCTGTACCGGGAATTTGTGGCCTTTGCCGACCCACTGGAGCTGATCGCCTCCGAGCCCGTAGCCTGGCAGCAACTGCGTGAGGGTTATGAGGCGGATATGGCCAAAGGTCTGGCCGCCCCGGCGTTGGCGGAGACAGACACCTCTTTGGTGGTGAAGCTGCCGGATGAAGCCTGGGCGCGGCGGGTCAGTGGTGTGCTGGGCAATGACCTGGCCAACCAGAATCCTGATAAAGCTTGCGCCATTGTGACTGAAAAAACGGATGGTACTTACCTGGTGAGCATTCGCGCGCCTTTGAATAACCGCACCGGTGCCGATGAAGTGGCGCGCCAGTTTCCCACCGGCGGCGGGCGTAAGGCGGCGGCTGGTATAAATGCACTTCCGGCGGAGCAGCTGGATGTGTTTGTTGGTACTATTGCGCAATTCTGGAATTAACCCCTCTGTTTTTAACATTGTTCTACGGATAGTTCATATGACGTTAACCCCTCCCCGTAAAACCCACCTGAAACAGCTGGAAGCGGAGTCGATGCACATCATCCGCGAGGTGGCGGCCGAGTTTGATAACCCGGTGATGCTGTATTCCATCGGCAAAGACTCCGCCGTGATGCTGCACTTGGCCATGAAGGCCTTTGCCCCCGGCAAACCGCCATTCCCGCTGATGCACGTGGACACTACCTGGAAGTTCCGGGAAATGATCACCTTCCGCGACCAAATGGCGGAAAAGGTGGGCATGAAGCTGATTGTTCACACCAACGAAGAGGGCGTGAAGCAGGGCATTGGCCCGTTCACCCACGGCAGCGCCACCCACACCGATGTGATGAAAACCCAGGCGCTGAAGCAGGCGCTGGACAAGTACGGCTTTGATGCGGCCTTTGGCGGCGCCCGCCGGGACGAGGAAAAATCCCGCGCCAAGGAACGGGTGTATTCCTTCCGCGACAAGTTCCACCGCTGGGACCCGAAAAACCAGCGCCCGGAGCTGTGGAACCTGTACAACGGCAAGGTAAACAAGGGCGAAAGCATTCGCGTGTTCCCGCTCTCCAACTGGACCGAGCTGGATATCTGGCAGTACATCTACCTGGAAAACATCGACATCGTGCCGTTGTATTACTCGGCCGAGCGCCCGGTGGTGGAGCGCGATGGCACGCTGATTATGGTGGACGATGACCGCCTGCCGCTGGAGCCGGGCGAGAAGCCGATGATGAAGAAAGTGCGGTTCCGCACCCTGGGCTGTTACCCGCTGACCGGCGCGGTGGAATCCGAGGCCGGAACGCTGCCGGAGATCATCCAGGAAATGCTGCTGACCACCACCTCGGAACGCCAGGGCCGCGTGATTGACCATGACTCGGCCGCTTCCATGGAACAGAAAAAACGCGAAGGGTATTTCTAAGGAGTTATTATGTCGCACGCATCTGCATTGATTGAAGAAGATATCCTCGCGTATCTGTACCAGCACGAAAACAAGGACCTGCTGCGGTTTCTGACCTGCGGCAGTGTCGATGATGGCAAATCCACCCTGATTGGCCGGTTGTTGTTCGATTCCAAGCTGATTTTTGAAGACCACCTGGCGGCGCTGCACAAAGACAGCGAGCGCATGGGCAATGCCGGAGAAGCGCTGGACTTGGCCCTGCTGGTGGACGGCCTGGCTTCCGAGCGGGAGCAGGGCATTACCATTGATGTGGCTTACCGGTATTTCAGCACCGACAAGCGCAAGTTCATCATCGCCGACACCCCGGGCCATGAGCAGTACACCCGCAATATGGCCACTGGTGCCTCCACCTGTGAATTGGCCGTGGTGATGATCGACGCCCGCAAAGGCGTGCTGACCCAGAGCCGCCGGCACAGCTTCATCGTGAGCCTGCTGGGTATTCGCCACGTGGTGGTGGCCATCAACAAGATGGACCTGGTGGACTTCTCCGAAGAGCGCTTCAACGAGATCAAGGCCGAGTACCAGCAGCTGGCGGACCAGTTGGGCCTGGAAGACGTGTATTACGTGCCCATCTCTGCCCTGAATGGCGACAACGTGGTGAACCGTAGCGAGAGCACGCCCTGGTACCACGGAGAAACCATGATGAACATTCTGGAGCAGGTGGAAGTTCGCGACGACCAGAATGTGACCGACCTGCGTTTCCCCGTACAGTATGTGAATCGCCCGAACCTGGATTTCCGGGGCTACTGCGGCACCCTGGCCAGCGGCGTGGTGCACAAGGGCGACGAAGTGGCCGTGCTGCCCTCCGGCAAGACCTCCCGCGTGCAGGGCATTCACACCTACGAAGGTGAGATTGAACGCGCCTGGCCGGGCGATGCCATTACCATCACTCTGGAAGATGAAGTGGACATTTCTCGGGGCGATTTGCTGGTGCACGCCAATCAGGTTCCGGAGATGGGTAATCGATTTGCCGCGCATATTGTCTGGATGAATGAAGACGCGCTGGTACCGGGCCGGGAATACGGCATCAAGATTGGCACCAGGGTGACCAACTGCTACGTAAACCAGGTACTCGAAGAAATTGACGTGAACACCCTGGAGCGCTTTGAAGACGCCGAGGGTGGCCTGGCGCTGAATGCCATTGGCTTGTGCGATGTGGAGCTGGCTGAATCCGTGGTGGTGGAGGACTACCAGCACCATTTCGGTACCGGTAACTTCATTCTCATTGACAAGATGACCAACGTGACCGTGGCTGCGGGCATGGTGCAGCGTGCGTTGGATGCCTCCGGCGAAAGCAAACGCGAGTACACGGAAGCGGAGCGCAACCTGAACAAGTTCATTCGGGAGAATTACCCGGAGTGGGGGTGCAAAGCGGTATGAAGGATATTGTTTGGCACGACCACAAAATCACCCGCGCCGAGCGGGCGGCAAACAAGAACCAGAAGCCTTGCCTCCTCTGGTTCACCGGCCTGAGTGGTAGTGGTAAATCCACCATTGCTAACGCCCTGGACGTTGCCCTGCATGAGCGTGGCTACCACACCTTCCTGCTGGACGGCGACAACGTGCGCCACGGCCTGTGCAGCGATCTGGGTTTCTCCGATGAAGATCGCGTGGAGAACATCCGCCGCATTGGTGAGGTGAGCAAATTGTTCGCCGATTCCGGCCTGATTGTCCTGAGCGCGTTTATCTCACCGTTTGTCAGTGACCGGCGCATGGTGCGCAAATTGTTTCCGGCCGGGGAATTTATTGAGGTGTTCATGGACACGCCGCTGGATACCTGCGAAGACCGCGACCCCAAGGGCCTCTACCGTAAGGCGCGGGCCGGTGAGATTAAACGCTTCACCGGCATCGATTCCCCCTATGAAGTCCCGCCACACCCGGAAGTGCGTCTGGACACCAGCACCATGAGCGTGGATGAATGCGTTGAGGCGCTGATTCAGCACCTGAGCAAAAACACCCTCATTCGCTGAGGCCGTAGCTAACCCGAAGGACGTTGTTGATGGATTGGCAGGCGGGTTTAACCCTGTTCACGCTGGCTGGGGTGCTGGGTACGTTGGCGCTGACGCGGATTTCGGCGGATCTGGTGCTGATGTCGGCGTTGGCGTTGTTGCTGATTACCGGGGTGTTGGGCCCGGCCGAGGCCCTGGCGGGCTTCGCCAACCCCGGGGTGATTACCATTGCCACGTTGTATGTGGTGGCGGCAGGTTTGAAGGAGACGGGCGCCATTCAGTGGATTGCCCGTTTGTTGCTGGGCCACCCGAAAACCGAGCGTGGCGCGCAATTGCGCATGATTGCCCCCACGGGGGTGTTGTCCGGCTTTATGAACAACACCGCCGTGGTGGCGATGTTCATCCCCGCCATACAGGACTGGGCGCAACGCCTGGGTATTCCGGCTTCCCGCCTGTTACTTCCCCTCAGTTACGCCGCCATTCTGGGCGGTACCTGCACGTTGATTGGTACCAGCACCAACCTGGTGGTGGACGGTCTGCTGCAAAGCGAGCAGGACATTCAGCTTGGGCTGTTTGAGCTGGCCTGGGTGGGTGTGCCTTTGTTGGTTGTTGGCGGCGGCTTTCTGGTGCTGTTTGCTTCACGCCTGTTACCGGACCGGGGCGGCCTGACCGAAGAGCTGGACCTGGTTCGCGAATACGGTGTGGAAGTGGAAGTGATGCCCGGGCCGCTGAATGGTAAAACCATTGCCGAGGCGGGCTTGCGGGCGCTCAATTACGGCTATCTGACCGAGATTGACCGGGGCGGGCGGCTGATTACCGCGGTGGACCCGGATCGCACCCTGCAAACCGGCGACAAGCTGTATTTTGTCGGTGCCCCGGAATGCGCCAGTGAGCTGCGCCGGATTCACGGCCTGAAACCGGCGAACGGCAGTGTGCATAAGCTGGACGTGGAAAACCATCAACGTTGTCTGGTGGAAGTGGTGTTGGGTCCAGAATTTGCGGCGCTTGGCTCTACAGTGCGCGACAGCCGTTTTCGTACTCGCTTCAATGCGGTGATTCTCTCAGTCTCCCGCGAAGGGCGGCGGGTACCCGGTAAGTTGGGGGACATTACCTTCCAGATGGGTGACACTCTGTTGCTCGAAGCCAGCCAGCAGTTTGAGGAGCAATACCGTTTTCGCCGCGACTTTCTGCTGGTCAGCGCCCTGAACAACTCCACCCCACCAGACTTCCACAAGGCGCCCCGTGCCTTGGCGATCCTGGCGGTGATGGTATTGCTCAGTGCTAGCGGCTTGCTGGCGATTATGGAAGCCGCGTTCCTTGCGGCAGGCGCTATGATTGTCACCGGCTGCATCACCGCCAGTCGTGCTCGCCGGAGTGTGGATTTGCCGGTGCTGGTGGTGATTGCCTCGTCTTTTGCCCTGGGCAATGCCATGACTGAAACCGGCACCGCCCAGTGGATTGCCGGCGGGCTACTCAGTTTTGGCCCGCTCACGCCCTGGATTGCCCTGGCCATGGTCTATGCGTTAACCGCTGTCTTCACCGAACTGATCACCAATAACGCGGCGGCCGTGCTGATGTTTCCCATCGCCCTGGCGGTCTCAGAACAGCTGGGTGTGAACTTCCTGCCCTTCGCCATCGCAGTGATGTTCGCCGCCTCCGCCTCGTTTATTACGCCGCTGGGGTACCAGACCAACCTGATGGTCTATGGCCCGGGGCGGTATCGGTTTACGGATTATATGCGGATTGGGATACCGTTGAGTTTGGTGGTAGCCGGGGTGGCGTTGGGGTTGATTCCGTGGGTTTGGGGATTTTGAAGTAGCGGTGGCAGGGTGAAGTTCCTCTCGCACGGCACCGCCAGTTCTGCCAGTCCGCACTTCTTTGGAAGCATCAATCGAGGAACTCAAGATGGCAAGATCACTGGAACAGATTCTTGAAGATGAGAAGCCTGACGTTGTTGCGGCCGCCTGGTCGAAGGCAGAGGCTATGCTTCTCAAGATTCATCCGGAGAGCAGCCCAACTGCGCATTGCAATGGCTCCGAATCTGGAGACAAATCCTGAGGATTGTTTAATAGTTGTGTTCGGAGAGGCCGTTACGGTTCTCAACAGCTCTTAAGATCTTTTCTTTTTTGGCCTTGAACGGCACGTTGTTGGCAACGATTCGGAAACTTGATTCGTAATGCAATATAGATTGCAGCGATCCCGATGGTAAGTGTCAGGAAAAAGCCAAAGAGTGCGATGAGTGCGAGATGGTCCATAGCTCAGGGGGCTGTAAATTCTTGGGGTTTGCGAGCAAAAATAGTTGATTCATGTGCGTGTCGCAAGGAGAGGGCTATTCCTTCTCCTTGCGACACGCAATGAAATAAAGAATTGCGCCGGTTAGTCCTACAATGGCAAGTGCGACAATTACTACGAGCATTGGATGGATCACGGATTGCCTCGTCATTCAGAAAGATTTTTGTCGTTCACACCATTGTTTTATATCCCTCGCGTACCAGCGACGGCTGCCCATGCCCTTTTTGGAGGGTAGGCGGAAACCTTTAGGGAAATCTGGCTGGTAATAATAATTTTTCATTACGCTCGCCTCACTGACCTGGAGAAAGTTGGCGACGTCAGCAGGCGTCCAAAGCCGGTCTTCATCGGCTGAATCTGCCATTTTTAGCAGCTCTTTCAATTGTTGCGCCAGCTGCATCAAGTTTTGTGGGGCGGCATTACTCTCTAACTCAAGTTGAGACAGTTCACTCATGTTGATTCCTCCTCCAAATATCCAGTTGAGGAGGGTACGGGCCGTGGAAATTTAGACTGACAGAGCGATGCTTGGTCACCAATTATCAGCTTTAGTAGCAATTAGTAACGCGAGATACTAATTGCTACTAAAGGGCGAAAATGGGCCTCAACCTAGTCGAGTTTTTGAACCAAATCGGACGGATCGGGCGCGTAGTAAACCGACTGCAGGATTTTCAGATCCTGGTGACCTGAGATTTTGGCAAGCTCCATTGGGCCGAATTTTCGCGATAGCCGTGTGAGAGCCGTTCTTCGGGTGTCATGAAAGTTGATGCCCTCCAGCCCCGCCTTCTTCATGATTTTCCGCGAGAGCGCATCTCGCTGTCTGGCTGTCACACAAAACACCGTTGGCTTTCCCTTGGTGTAATCCAGTACGTGGTTGAGCACCTGTATGGCCTTTGTTGACAGCGGAACCCACCTTGGCACTCCCGTCTTGGTTTCAGGGATGTAAACCACCCGTTTGTTGAAATCGATATCCGTTTTTTTCATTTTGCAGATTTCACCACCTCGCATTGCCGTTTCGGAAGCAAACAGAAACATGGCCCCAACGCGGCTGAGGGTGGTTGTTGTTGGCGTCTTGAAACTGAAGCCGCTGGTTTCGACGTAGGCATCGATTTCGGCATCTGTGATGACCCGGTCTCGTGGTTTATTCTCGGGCGGTCGTGAAACCCCTGCCATAGGGTGTTCTTTGAGCCACTGCCACTCACGCCATGCTAGCTTGCAGGCGTGTGTCAGAAGATTGAACTCTCGATTCACAGTAGATCCGGAAACTTCCTTCAAGCGCTTGTCTCGCCACGCTGAAAAATGTCTTGGGCCAACGTCGGATAGTTTGACATCGGCCAGCAGCGAATCCCGCATCATATGATTCAGGCGTGTGATTTCCCATCTTGCCCCTCGCTTTTTGGGAGAGACGTCATCCCTATACCGTTCCAGTATGTGGTACATGGTCGCGTTGGGTGGTGCTGCACCTGTGTCGTGGTGGCCTTGTTCGATTTCGTATTCAATTTGATTCGACCAAGCAATCGCTTCTCGTTTGGCGCGAAAAGTTTTGGACCGCCGAATACCTTTTTTGCAAACATCAGCCCGCCAACCGGTGGCGGTTTTCTTAAAGCTAGCCACTGATATTCCTCCATGCATCAGAAAACTTGAATGCGACAGCCCTTGGTTGGGCTCGTGCGCCCAGAAATTACGGTCGGGGGAATATTTGGAAAAGATGAATGGCAGCTGTGGGCAGTACAATTGATAGTCCGTCCCAATGATTATGTGTGCCAATCAGGCACACGATGTTGTCTTTCGGTTTTTCGTGTGCCAGAATGGCACATATGGATGGGGCAGGTGGATCACTAATATTACATGGCTTCGTCTGAACTGTTTTGAGACACCGCAATTACAGGCGTAATCGGTAATGCGGATAAATACTGAGAGCAAAAACACTGGAGGGATGTTCTGAGGCGCCTATCCACCAAGCCTTAGGCATCGGTGAAAATTATGATGAATACGCATAGCAAGGACACGCGCTTAGTCGCACGTGTCGATGAAGAAACCCAAAAACTCATTGCACATGCAGCGGAGTTGACGGGGCGCAGCTTAAGTCAGTTCTTGATTTTTGCAGCGAAAAAAGAAGCTTTGGAAGCTGAGCGTCAAGCGCTTCATATCCAGGTCTCTAGGAAAAGCGCGGATCGAATGTTAGAGCTGTTGGACCACCCAGAGCCCATCAACCCGGCACTTCGTGCAGCTGCTATCAATCACGAGAAGCTAGCACGTGACTTTAAAAATCGAAGAAATCAGTAAAAAGCACAACCGTCGAACGTTTGATTGCGGGAAAGAGCCGCTGAATCAGTTTCTCAAAAACGTTGCTCGGCAAAGCAGTGCGAAAATGGCAACACGCACTTACGTGCTTGTTGAAGATGAAGGGGATCCGAGTGAGATTCTGGGGTATTACACCCTCTTGCCCAGTACAGTTTCCTTCCCTCAGGGACACCCTCTTCAGAAAAGGTATCCGTCAGACCCTCCCGTCTATCGTTTGGCTCGGCTTGCGGTCAACAATTCAGCCAAAGGCTATGGTCTGGGGGGCTTTCTTCTCATTGAGTTCCTGAAACGCATCGTTGATGCCTCCATTTCAGTAGGAGGTATTGGTTGCGTCGTGGATGCCAAGGATGACGATGCGAAGCGATTCTATGAGAGGTTTGGCTTTATCCCCATTGATCATGCTGATGGTGATTCTTTGGCCTTATGGCTTCCGCTTGAGCAATGCATAGAGGTTGTCGAGCTGGCTCAGGCTGAGAGCGAGTGAAGAGAGTGACAGTGTCAGACTACTTGGACAGCTAGCCCGCGCTGGACTGCTACAATAGGAGCTGGCCCAATCGAGATTTCGGATTATTCATGCCCCAGGCAACCGACACACACTGGTTGATGACACCCAACCGCGATAAAGCACTGATGCTGGCACAGAAAGCTGTGTCGGTATTTGTTTATGATGCCGTCCAGTTGGAAGGCATCAATTTTACTTTACCTGAAGTGCAAACGTTGTTGCAGGTGCGTATTCCGGCGAACGTGACCGGTCATTCCGGGGATCGTGACCGATTTGCAC
>ERZ1673960.100-NODE-100-length-14730-cov-191.946235_pt1 | contig 14730 bp, 15 predicted proteins | sample MGYA00580190_ERZ1673960 | MGnify/ENA primary metagenome ERZ1673960 (study PRJEB41334, sample SAMN05608106) | rock metagenome | biome: terrestrial subsurface; feature: shale formation; material: shale | place: USA: Pennsylvania ...
AACTCGTGGCGAGCGACACCATGCGCAAACGTATCGAGGAGAAATTCGGCTGGAACGTGGAAGTGCCGGAATTATTCGAAGAGGTGGAAATATAGCAGATTTTTCCCTCTCCACTGGCGAGAGAAGGGGTAAGACTACTCCAACAATTCCCGCATCCTCTTTCGGAATTCAGCATCCCCAAGGGCTTTTCCCGACATCACTGCATGGCGAATCCGTTCAGCTATGTCCTGAGGCGTCTTCCTCGCCACAAACTCCTGATACCTTAGCTGGCGGGAACTTGGGCTGGAGTGCATGTCCAGATAACACTCATGCGGGGTATGAAATTTGGTTTTCATGCCCCGTGCATGGTTGCCATAGCTGGACCACTGAAAACTGTCTGGATGGCTGACCACACGTGCCATCACCGGATTAAGCTCAATATAGCGTTGGCACTGCAAGAAGTAGTGCTCGGTATCTACTGGGCAGGACCGAACCCGACTCTCCCACAATTGAGCGACGCGGTGGTGCTTGGCGTTGAAATATTGCACATAACTCTGAGAAAGCGCCTTCATGAAAGGCGCCAGTGCACCCCTGGCGTTCGGTGTCACCAGCAAGTGCACGTGATTATTCATCAATACCCAGGCGTGAACGTCCAGATTGAACTGCTCGCTGTAGCGGGCCAGGTACATGTAAAAGGCTGCACGGTCGGATACATCGCGGAAACAGGTTTGCCGGTTATATCCTCGCTGAATTACATGCTGGGGAACGCCGGCCGGGCAATTTCCTATTCGGCGGGGCATCACATAATCCTTGTGAATGACATCTGAAAACCAGAATATGCCGGAGCTATTTCATGATTTCAACCTGACCTAATGCCGACGTCTGCTGCATTCAAGTCTAATACGCTATCATTGGATTGAGTAATAATCTCGATCAAGGAGTGATCACGGTGCATAGCCAACGTTTTGGGCTGGAAGTCTATATTACACGCCACGCCAGAGAGCGAATGGCTCAAAGGAATATAACAGAAACAGAGTTGTCTGCTTTACTTGAAGTGGGTGACACGCGATATAAGGACGACATAAGACTCTGGATTGCAAAATATTTTTCGGGGCGAACCGATAACTTGCTATGCTTGGCGATAGTTCTGGAAGAAAGGCTGGTAGTAAAGACCGTCATGCACCATTTTTCATGGGAGGGAGCGCAATGAGAACGACATACGACGAAGACGACGATATTCTGGTCCTGCATCTCTCCGAGAAACCAATTACCAAAGAAGCTTCCCAGGATTGGAATACCCACATCAGTTATGCCGAGGACGGCACCATCGTGGAAATAGTTATTCTGGAAGCATCAAAGCAGGGTGCCTGGCCGCTTCTGCGCAGTCACGCAGCATAAACTCATCCACGCAGGACGCCACCATGCACTACAGCTCCCTCCTCCCGGATGTGATCAGAATCGCCGACGAAGCCAGCGAACGAGTGCTGCATATCTACCAGTCGGACTTCAAGGTGCACTTCAAGGAAGACCAAACCCCCATCACTGCCGCAGACCTCGCGGCAAACGAGATCATCACTCGGGGCCTGCGCCGAATCACACGAGACATCCCCATCATCTCGGAAGAAAGCCTGGAAACGCCTTGGGAAGAGCGCAAACACTGGGGCCGTTTCTGGCTGGTGGACCCCATCGACGGTACTAAAGATTTCACCCAGCGAACTGGAGAGTTCACCATCAACATCGCCATGATTGAAGACGGCGAGCCGGTGATGGGTGTGGTGATCGCTCCGGCTCTCAAAGAAGCCTACTGGGGCGTGAAAGGCGAGGGCGCCTACAAGCGAGACCGCACCGGAAAAGCACACCATATCCGCGTGGCCGAGCCCCGTGACAGCTTGCGCGTGGTGGCCAGCAAGAACCATCTGAACGAAGACACCCGGGCCTTCATCGCCAAACTCGGCCCCCATGAAACCGTGCAGGCGGGCAGTTCCCTGAAATTCTGCCGCATTGCCGAAGGCCACGCCGATATTTACCCGCGCCTTGGCCCGACCAGTGAATGGGACACCGCAGCCGCACACGCGGTTCTCGTCGCTGCCGGTGGAAAAGTCCAGACCCTGGAAGGCCAGCCACTGAAATACGGTAAAGAAGATGTGCTGAACCCCTGGTTCATTGCTGCCGGAACTTGGTATTTTTGAGCTATGACTTGGTACGTACTTCAACACAAACCTGCACAAGGCGACCGTGCACTGCACAACCTCCAGAATCAGGAGGTGCCCTGTTTCTACCCAAAGATCGAGGTGGAAAAGGTGCGTGCCGGCAAACGCGTAAAAAAGCTCGAACCGCTGTTCCCCGGTTACATCTTCATTAATCTTGAGCAAACCGACCCCGTGTGGGCCAAGCTGCGCTCCACCTATGGTGTGCTACGTGTCGTCCGTTTCGCCGGAAAGCCCGCGCCTATTGAAGATGCGGTGATCGACCAGATCAAAACAAGCATGAACAAAGTGGCCGAGCAGGGCGGAATCAAGAAAGGCCAGAAGGTAGAGCTTGAGGAAGGCCCCTTCAAAGGCATCAACGCCATTTTCCAGGCCTACGACGGCGAAGAACGCGCTATTGTATTGATTACCTTCATGCAAAAGCAGCAACAGGTCACCGTCCCCGTCTCCGCCCTCAAACCCTAAACTCCCCCTCTCCCCCGGCCCCCTCGCGGGACAATCGAAGCGCAGAACAGCCGAAGGCTGGCTCGAAGGGCGAGCGCCAGAGGCGCGAGTAATGGGGCCGGGGGAGAGGGGGCTCCGTTACCAAAAATCTACACCTATCTCCAAAAGACCCCTTGCCGAAACATTCTCATCCCGTAGAATTGCGCGATAATTTTCAATCGCGCCATTAGGCGCTGCCTATCATTACAATCAAGGCTATTGCCAGAATGCACTGTGAACGGGTCGGTGGGGCGGTAGCGTGGAAAAGCACATTGCAGGGATACCGATGAACGAAACCAGTCAGCAGCCACACCAACCGCAACAGCTCCAGCAACCATATTACGACGACGAAATCAGCCTGGTTGATCTGGCTACAACCTTCATTCGGCGTCGGCGGGTGTTTTACTGTGTGTTTATTGCAGTTGTGGGTGTCGCATTGTTGTATGCGTTGTTGCTGGTTGGCGATGTGAAGGAATACAACACACTGGTTCAGTTAGCGGAGGAAAACCAGAAACCGGTGGAGTCGCCAACAAATACGATTGCAACCGTTGAAAACCGCTGGTATCCCGAACTGCAAGCGGTTTACGCCGAAACGCAAGGTGCAAAGCTGCCTTTTAAAATCAGCGCCAGTAACCCGAAAGACACTAAATTAATCAAGCTGAGCACCGAAGCTTCCCCCAAAATTGCAGAAGAAGTAGCTGGAATTCATCAGCAACTCGTTGATCAGATTATTGAACGCCAGAATGCGTTGACTGCCCGAAGCAAACGGGTTCTTGAGCAACGCCTGAATTCTGTTGAAAACACTCTGGAGCAGTTAACTGAGAGCGAGGCGGCCGGCGAAGCCGTCGCGCAGACCATTCAGGAACGGGTAGATATAGAGGCGGAATTGCAATCACTTCACCCCGCCGAAGTGCTTGTGATTGCCCGCGAAAGTCTCGACAACAAAGGCACCAGCAAAAAACTCATCCTGGCCTTAGCCATCGTACTGGCCTTCATGCTCGGCATCTTCGCCACCTTCATGGCCGAATTCGGCAGCCAGGTCCGCCAGGCCATGGAAGAAAAAGACTAAAGACCAAAGAAAGGATTCGCCACGGAACCCACGGAATCCACGGAAAGAAAAAGCAAAAACGATTTGCCACGAAATCCACGAAACCCACGAAAGAAAGACAAAGTTCTTCTTACCGCAGTAAATCTTTTTTTCGTGTCCTTCCGTGGATTCCGTGGCAAAAAAATCTTTATCAGTAAGAGGGCAAAGGAAATGCCAAAAGTAAACATAGAACACCACGGCGCCAAAACCGGTGTAACCGGCTCCTGCCACCAACTCCACATAAACCCCGAGAACAGCCTGCTAATAGACTGCGGACTGTTCCAGGGCCAGGAAGCCGGCAACACACGCAACACCCAGGAAATAGACTTCGATACCAGCACCATCCAGGCGCTGATAGCCACACACGTACACATAGACCACGTGGGCCGCATACCCTGGCTACTGGCCGCCGGCTACACCGGGCCCATCATCTGCTCCCGGCCCTCGGCCAAACTGCTGCCCCTGGTACTGGAAGACGCCTTCAAGCTCGGCATCAGCCGCGACAGGCAACTGGTGGAACAATACCTGGCCACCATCGAACAACGTATGCTGCCATTACCCTACAACCAATGGCACAGGGTAATAGATACCCCGGAACACCGGGTAGACATACGCCTGCAGCGGGCCGGCCACATACTCGGCTCCGCCTATGTAGAGGTAGACCACAACGGCACCCGCATCGTCTTCAGCAGCGACCTGGGCGCCAGCCATACACCTTTGTTGCCGGCGCCAAAATCGCCGGAAAGAGCCGACGTACTGGTCCTCGAAAGCACCTACGGCGACCGCAATCACGAAAGCCGGGAAGACCGAAAACACCGCCTGAAAGCCGCCATAGACCGCGCCCTGCAAAACCAAGGCACGGTACTCATCCCGGCCTTCAGCATCGGCAGAACACAGGAACTGCTGTACGAACTCGAAGAAATCATCAGTGACAAGCTGCCCGTAATACTTGATTCGCCCCTGGCGGCCAAATTCACCGCCGCCTACCGCGAACTGCAATCCTACTGGGACGAAGAAGCCCGCGCCCGGCTGCAACAAGGATGTAAGCCACTGGCCTTCGACAACCTGTTAACCGTGGAAAGCCACCACGAACACCTGAAAATGGTCCGCCACCTGGCCAACAGCGCCCGCCCGGCTATCGTTATCGCCGGCAGCGGCATGTGCAACGCAGGGCGCATCGTTAACTACCTTAAAGCGATGCTGGGCGATGAAAGGCATGCTGTGCTGTTTGTGGGCTACCAGGCCGAAGGCACCCCCGGTCGCGACATACAACGATATGGCCCAGACAACGGCTACGTATGGCTGGATGACGAAAAACACACCATCCGCGCCGTAGTGGAAACCATTGGTGGTTACTCCGCGCATGCGGATCAGCAGGGGTTGGTGAACTTTGTGAAAGGCATGAAACACCGGCCGGAAGACATTCGGCTGGTGCATGGCGAAAAACATGCCAAGCAAGCCTTGAGAGAAAAACTCGAAACCTTCGCATTAACCTGAGACAAGCATGTTCAGTCAATTAAAAGAACTGTACTCCCTACTCACCAAAGAACAGCGCAAAAAACTCCTGCGTCTGCAAATCCTGGTGGTGCTGATGTCCTTCGCCGAAATCGCCGGCGTGGTCTCCATCGGCCCTTTTATGGCGCTGGTAGGGGATATTTCACAACTCGAAGGCGAAGGTTTCCTGGCAGACGTTTACCGCGCCTCCGGCCTGGAAAACCCGCGAGACTTCCTGTTCTGGCTGGGCATTGGCGTTCTAGTGGTACTCGCGGTAGCCGCCTGCATTTCCATGTTCACCATCTGGCGCCTCTCCATGTACGGCGCACAGGTAGGTGCTGAGCTGGGCAACCGCTTATTCAAACACTACATGCATCAGTCGTGGCTTTTCCACGCCAGCGGCAGCAGCAGCCAGCTGACCAACCGTATTGCGCAGGAGACGCAGCGCATTACCGCTCAAATCATCAACCCTTTGATGCAAATGAACGCCAAATTGGTAATGGCGTTATTCATGGCTCTGGCGATTTTTCTATACAACCCGGCTGTGGCAATCGCTGGTTTGGCGATATTCTCAAGCGCGTATATGCTGCTCTATAAAACTGTGCGCCGCCGCCTTATGCGTAACAGCCGCCACATCAGCGAAGCTCAACAAATGCGCTTCAAGCTGATGGGGGAAGGCTTCGGTGGAATCAAAGATGCCTTGCTTCTGGGCCGCCAAAAGGACTTCACAGACCGCTTTCAGGTAGCCTGTGAAAAATTTGCCACTGCGCAAGGCACGAACTTGGCCTTGGCACAAGCGCCACGATATGCAATGGAGCTTATCGCCTTCGGCAGCGTTATTTTTCTGGTGCTGTATTTGTTAGTAGCACATGAAGGCAACCTTGGCTCTATTCTTCCCGTGCTTTCAGTCTACGCTCTTGCTGGTTTTAAGTTACTGCCAGCGTTTCAGCAGGTATATACAGGCCTTTCAAATATTCGGGGAAACCTCTCAGCTTTCGATTCCGTGCGGGATGACCTACGAGCCAGCAGTTTCGAAACCGTAAAATCAGCATCTCTAACAAGCGAACGCTTAGTGCCCCAAAAAAGCATCAAGTTAAACAACATAGTGTTCAGTTACCCAGGCAAAGAAGAGCCAGCCCTTAGAAGCCTGGACATAACCATTCCGGCTAACGGTGTCATCGGTCTGGTGGGAGCTTCCGGTTCTGGCAAGTCTACCGCTATTGATTTACTTCTCGGCCTTATTGAGCCACAAAAAGGTGACCTATTGATTGATGGTCAGCCTCTAACCAACGACAACGTAAGAGCCTGGCAAAACTCGGTGGGCTTTGTGCCCCAGTCGATCTTCCTGGCAGACAGCTCCATCCGTGAAAACATCGCGTTCGGCCTCCCACCCGAAGCTGTAGATGAAGAAAAAGTAAACCGGGCCGCCACTATGGCCCATCTGGAAGAACTGCTGGCAGAATTGCCTCACGGACTAGACACAAGAGTAGGCGAGCGCGGCGTTCAGCTCTCCGGTGGCCAGAAACAACGCATAGGCATAGCCCGCGCCCTTTACCACGATGCGGACGTGTTGGTATTGGATGAAGCCACCAGCGCTCTGGATGGCATTACCGAAAAGCTTATAATGGATGCCATCCACGACTTCTCTGGCAAGAAAACTATCATCATGATCGCCCATCGCCTTGCAACAGTTCGCCAATGCGACTCCATCTATTTGCTAGAAAAGGGTGAAGTAACCGACCACGGTACTTATGATGAACTGGCATCAAGAAATACAATATTCCAACGCATGGCAGAGCACGCCTAACCGAATAATTTCATGAGCCCCCCCTTGAACGTTGGTCATAAAAGCTTCGAACAGATCAGGACTATTGAAAATGTTAGAAAACTCTACCATCCTAATCACCGGCGGCACCGGATCCTTCGGCCACAAATTCATTCCGATGACGCTGGAAAAGTACAATCCAAAAAAAATCATCATACTCTCACGCGATGAAATGAAGCAGTGGGAAATGGCCAAGCTATTCCAGGGTGATGATCGTCTTCGCTTCTTCATTGGTGATGTGCGTGATCGTGAGCGCCTGTATCGCGCAATGGATGGTGTAGATTATGTGGTACACGCTGCTGCTACGAAAATTGTACCCACTGCCGAGTACAACCCGTTCGAGTGCATCAAAACCAACATCAATGGGGCCATGAACCTAATCGATGCCTGCATCGATAAAAAAGTGAAAGGCGTGGTTGCGCTATCAACTGACAAAGCCAGCAGCCCGATCAATCTCTATGGCGCCACTAAGCTAGCCTCCGACAAGGTGTTTGTAGCCGGGAACTCATACGCGGGCGGCCATGAAACCAAGTTTTCGGTAGTGCGCTACGGCAACGTGATGGGCTCCCGGGGTTCGGTTATCCCGTTCTTCATGTCTATTAAAGACAAAGGTGTATTGCCCATCACCGACCCCCGCATGACCCGTTTCATGATAAGCCTAGAGCAGGGCGTTGAATTGGTATGGCACGCGTTTGAAGACATGGTCGGCGGCGAAATCTACGTTAAGAAAATCCCTTCCATGAGAATGACTGATCTGGGCCGCGTGGTGGCGCCGGAAGCCGAGCAGGAAATTGTCGGCATTCGCCCGGGGGAAAAGCTGCACGAACAAATGATTGGCGCCGAAGACTCCTACTTCACCTATGAATACCCGGAGCATTTCAAGATTTTGCCCAACATCAATGGATGGGGCGAGTGCGCCAACCGGATCAAGGATGGCAAAAAGGTGCCTGAGGGCTTCGTTTACTCGAGCGACAACAATAAAGAATGGATGACAGACGAAGACCTGCAAAGCTGGATCGACCGTCATTACAACGAAATCGGCAAGATTTAACATGATTCCCTATGGCAAACAGGACATCAGCCAAGCGGACATCGACGCAGTGGTGGACGTGCTGAAATCAGACTTCTTGACTCAGGGGCCAAAGGTGCCGGCCTTTGAACATGGAGTGTTAGAATACGTGGGTGCCAGACATGCATTGGCAGTAAACAGTGCCACCTCTGCCCTGCATGTTGCTTGTAAGGCATTAGATTTGGGTGAGGGCGATTGTTTGTGGACCACGCCCATCACATTTGTGGCGTCAGCCAACTGCGGTTTGTATTGTGGTGCCCAGGTCGATTTCGTAGATATCGACCCGCAAACCTACAACCTGTGCCCAAAAGCACTTGAAACCAAGCTGCAAAAAGCCGAGCTGGAAAGTCGCCTGCCCAAAGTGGTGGTCGCCGTGCACCTTTGTGGCCAGCCTTGCGACATGGAGGCTATCCACGCGCTGAGCGAGCGCTATGGCTTCCGTGTAATTGAAGACGCCTCCCATGCCATTGGCGGGAAATACAAAGATGAGTTCATCGGCAACGGGCGTTACAGTGATATCACCGTGTTCAGTTTTCACCCGGTGAAAATCATAACCACCGCCGAAGGCGGCATGGCGCTCACAAACGATGATGAGCTGGCCCGCCGAATGAAGCTGTTCCGCAGCCACGGCGTAACACGCGACCAAGACCTCATGACCCATGAGCCCGATGGCCCTTGGTATTACCAGCAAGTAGAGCTGGGCTTTAATTACCGCATGACGGAATTGCAGGCCGCGCTGGGCTTAAGCCAGATGGAGCGGCTGGACAGGTTTGTCGCCCGCCGTCACGAATTGGCGAAACGCTATGATGAGCTGTTGAAAGACTTGCCGGTAACTCTCCCTTGGCAACACCCGGACAGCTATTCCGGATTGCATCTATATGTGATTCGCTTAAAGCTGGACGCTATCAACACGACCCACCGACAGGTGTTTGAAGCGCTACGCGATCAGGGTGTTGGGATAAACCTGCACTACATCCCGGTACATACCCAGCCGTATTACTTGAATATGGGTTTTGAGCCTGAAGACTTTCCGGAAGCCATGCAGTATTACCGTGAGGCGATTAGCTTGCCTATGTTTCAGGGGCTGACGGATGAGCAGCAGGATGAAGTGGTAATAGCGCTTAAAAGGGCTTTAAAAGGGGACGAGTCCGAATGAGCCGAGTAGCGATTATCCCCGCCAGAGGGGGCAGCAAGCGCATTCCACGCAAAAACATCAAAGAGTTTTGCGGTAAGCCCATGATTGCCTGGTCCATTGAGGCAGCCAAAGCCAGTGGCTGCTTTGATAAAATCATCATCTCGACCGATGACCACGACATAGCCGAGGTGGCCCGGCAATGGGGTGCAGAAGTTCCCTTCATGCGGCCAGATCACCTATCAGATGATTACACCGGCACGTTGCCCGTTATTCACGATGCCGTTGAATGGCTACAAAGCAACGGCTACACGGTGGACTATGCCTGCTGCCTGTACGCCACTGCGCCGTTTGTGAGAGCAGAGGATCTGCAGACAGGCGCCAAGGTAATACGAGAAACGAACGCCAGCTATGCCTTCTCTGTAACCAGTTATGCTTTCCCCATTCAGCGCGCGATTCGGATAACTGAAGGTGGTCGAGTGGCTATGTTTAACCCCGAGCACTTTCAGACCCGTTCGCAGGATCTGGAGGAAGCCTGGCACGATGCCGGCCAGTTTTATTGGGGCACCTCACAAGCGTGGTTGAAAGAGCAACCCATCTTCAGCGAACAGGCGGTGCCGGTGAAACTGCCACGTCATCGAGTCCAGGATATCGATAACCCTGAAGATTGGGCGCGTGCCGAGTGGCTGTTTAAAGCTATGCAGGCTCAAGCGGAAAGCCAATGAGAATCGCCTTCCGCACAGACGCCTCAATCTGGATTGGCACCGGCCATGTCATGCGCTGCTTGACTCTGGCCGATGAGCTACGCAGGCAAGGCCATGAGTGTGTATTCGTTTGTAGGGAACACGAAGGGCACTTGGGCGACCTGATCGGTAAAAAGGGCTTCAAGCTTCACCTACTTTCCAAAACGGACTCCCAACAAAAGCCAAGTATGAATGAGCCCCACCTGGCACACGCAGGCTGGTTAGGGGCTTCCTGGCAAAAAGACGGCAAAGAAACCAGCGATCTGCTCCACAACCAACGTCCGGATTGGCTGGTGGTGGATCACTATGCGCTGGACGCCAGATGGGAGCGGGAAGTTGCACACGAAGTAGGTCAAATCATGGTAATTGATGATTTGGCTGATCGGGAGCATGAGTGCACGGTGTTGTTGGACCAGAATTTGGGCAGACAGCCTGGCGATTACGAGTTATTGGTTCCCAGCTACTGTAGCAAGCTGATTGGCCCTCAATACGCTTTACTCAGGCCAGAATTTTCTCAAATAAGACCTGAAAGTCTGGCCCGAAGACAGAGCCCAAAGCTTGAGCGCATTCTGATCTCGTTGGGGGGCGTCGACAGAACGAACGTGACAGGCCAAGTGCTAGAGGCGCTTGCCAAAAGCGAGCTACCCTCAGACGTTGAGCTCGATATTGTAATGGGCGCAGCGGCGCCACGCCTTGAAGACATTAGGCGCCAGGCGGCTGAACTCCGGTTTCCTGCGACAGTCAGTGTCAGCGTGAGTGATATGGCTGAGCGTATGTGCAAGGCTGATTTGGCGATTGGGGCTGCAGGCGGAACGGCATGGGAGCGTTGTTGCCTGGGCTTGCCTTCGATCATTCTAGTATTAGCCGACAATCAACGAGCGGGGGCTGGGGCTTTGGCTCATTCCGCTAGTGCGTTGGTCATCAAAGAAACTGAAATAGCCTCAGATTTAATTAATAAAATCAAAAACGTCCAGGAGTCAGGCACACTGGCAGTAATGGCTGAGTCAGCCTCGGTCCAGACGGCTGGCAAGGGAGCTTTGGAGGTTTGCCACATTATTGAAACAAGCAGCAGGGGTAATCGTGATGACTAGTCAGCTCCGTCCAATGGATGAAAACGATTTGGAGCTTGTGCTCAGTTGGCGGAATCACCCCGACATCCGGCGTTTTATGTACACAACGCATGAGATCTCGCTTGCCGAACACAAGCGTTGGTTTGCCGGAGCGAAAGAAAAATCCGAAACATACCTCAGGATATATGAGCAAGACGGTAAACCGACCGGTTTCGTTAACGTTAGCTTAACTCGGTGCCCCCATGTAGCCGACTGGGGGTTTTATGTTGCACCTGATGCTTCTAAGGGCACAGGGCGGCGAATGGGCGAGGCTGCGCTTGCTTTTGTCTTTCAGGAGTTAGGCCTGCACAAGCTCTGTGGCCAGGCACTGGGCTTCAATGGGGGGTCTGTTGGGTTTCACAAAAAACTTGGCTTTGCGGAAGAAGGCCGGTTGAGAGATCAGCACTTTGACGGTGAGCATTATCACGACGTCGTTTGCTTTGGTTTATTGGCAAGCGAGTGGCAACCAAATGAGGTTAAAGAATGACTATCCCGAGCATCACGATTGCGGGGCGTGAAATCTCAAACAATCAACCGCCCTATATAATTGCAGAGCTATCGGCAAACCATAACGGCAGCCTGGACACCGCTCTCAAAATTATCGAGGAAGCCGCCAAAGCCGGTGCCGATGCAGTAAAATTGCAAACCTACCGGCCAGACACGATTACTCTGAATTCGGATGCAGACGACTTTAAAATCCAAGGTGGTCTATGGGACGGTCGGACCCTGTATGAGCTTTATGAAGAGGCGCACATGCCGTGGGACTGGCACAAGCCATTGTTCGAGCATGCCCACAAAATAGGCATTCCCATTTTTAGCTCGCCCTTCGACACCACCGCAGTCGACCTGCTGGAAGACCTGAACGCCCCAGCCTACAAAATCGCCTCCTTCGAAGCGGTGGATTTACCGCTGATCCGCTATGTTGCCGCTACTGGTAAGCCGATGATCATTTCCACCGGCATGGCAGATGCCGAGGAAATTGAGGAAGCCATAACTGCAGCACGAGAAGGCGGCTGCAAGGAGCTCGCCATTCTCCACTGCGTAAGCGGTTACCCGGCCCCGGCAGAAGACTACAACCTGCGAACCATCCCGGACATGATAGAACGGTTCGGACTGGTTACCGGTTTGTCTGACCACACGCTCGATAACACCACCGCCATCGCCAGCGTTGTGCTGGGGGCATCTCTGATTGAAAAGCACTTCACCCTTGATCGCAAGGGTGGCGGCCCTGACGACAGTTTTTCCCTTGAGCCAGCCGATCTTGCAGCGCTGTGTCGCGACAGTAAAACCGCCTGGAATGCGCTTGGAAATGTAGATTACGGCCGAAAATCTAGCGAGCAGGGAAATGTACAGTTCAGGCGCTCCCTGTACTTTGTCGAGGACCTGAAAGCCGGTGACAGGGTGTCAGACGAGAATATACGCAGCGTGCGGCCGGGGTACGGCATCGCTCCTAAACATCTTGAGTCGGCAAAGGGGAGAAGAGTAACCCGTGATATCCAGAAAAATACACGGGTGACCTGGGATTCCATTGATTTCGACAGAAAATAGACATGCAGCCGCTGAAGAACATTGTCAGGTTTAAGCTTATTGGCCGAGTTAATAAAAGATTTATGGAAACGGTTATAAATCTTTTGGGCCCAAGAATCTGTGCGTACCTTACCTATTGGAGCGTTGAACCGGGAGAGCTGAAAAGCGACAGGAAGAATATTCTCTGTTTATACCGGGAGTCGTTCATTAAAGACATACACGCTTTGCGGAGATACGGCCAGTTCAACTATATCGTTGTAACCGCAGGTTTTACACGATTCCAGCAGGCTTGGCTTCCCGGGGATTTGGTTGAGCAAACCTTTTACCAGAAAAACATCGAAAATCACCCTCGGGCGGTAAAGAAAAGCCAGAAATATGCAGAAACTCTGTATCGGCTGATGGATCGGAAGTTTACGATCCATGGGTTTCTAACAGGCAACTTCGATTACTGGCAGGACCATTATTTCAAGATTGTAGCCAAGAATAACAGAATTCCGTTTGTGGTCCTGTCCCGCGAGCACCCGGTGATTCCTGAGGTATGCAATATTGTTAAGGCCAGGTACGCAAGTGCCAATTACCAGTTTCATGGTGATGCGATAGCTGTGGCCGGACAGTCCACTTTTGATGTTATCAGACATTCTAGCACCATTTGCAGCGAGGACAGGATAAGGATTACTGGCCTGCCCAGATACGATGATTGGCGGCCTGTTGTTAAGGATAAGCCATTATCTGAACGGCGTTATATTACCTTGTTGACTTTTACAAACGGTTATTTCGCGGATGAAACATTTAAAGAGGTGCTGCTGAAGTTTTGTCAGACATCAAACCTATACAGGGGAAGCGGTATCAGGTTTGTAGTGAAAACAAAAGACCGTTTTGACACACAGAAGGTAAAGTGTCTGGCTGCTGGTGAGGAGGGGCAACAGCACCTGATTATAACCGACGAAATCGATTTGTTTGAATTACTTCCCGACTCCCGGCTTGTAATTGGTTATAACTCTCTATCATTGGTAGAAGCGCTAATGTCCGGCACCCACATAGCCATTCCGGCCTGGGGGCAGTGTTTGAGTACCGGCCCAACTGTGATGTACCCAGAAGATTCGCCGCTGGTAAAAGAACTTATTGCATTTCCAAAAGATAGTAATGAGTTTGAAAAAGTTATTGAATTAGCAATCGAGGCAGATTCCCGCGCGGTAGATAGTATAAAAGCTAATAAACTCATACAGCAGTATATCTATTTGCCAGAGAGCAATACGTCTACAGACGAGTTGGAGAGTTTATTTTCAGAGTGTGAGCGTACGCTTTCTAGATATTGATTCCTCCTCTTTTGATGCGTTTTTTAACGAGCAACCTCGAGTTCCTCGGTTTCGTACTGCTCAAAAGCTTTAACATTATCGTCATGATAATGTGAAACCTGATCAGGCTATAAATGGCAATGGCAATAGCAATGGGGTTGGCAGTGGTTAGTTCTAAAAAATATGATTTTTCGTTAGTTTGAAGTCTGCATGACTATTACTCCGGATATTTTCTTCTCAAGATCAAAGATATTGTATCTTATGATATCTTCGGTACAGATTTTCCATTTGATATTCGTGTCAGAATTTGTGGTATTTAATGTAATAATGTGGCTGTTTCTTTTCATGGTCGGCCTTTTGTTTTTTTTTGCCGTAGAATATGTGCCGAATTACAAAGATTGGCCTGTAGTAAACAAACGAGTTTTTTCAATCGCTTTTTTCTTTTCGTTCATAGTGACTTTGATTTATAGCAGGCTACCTTATCTGGATAGCTATCTCTCAGAAGGTATGTATGCTACCCGTCAAAGCAGTGATCTGGGTTCTGGCGGTCTTTACTCGTTTGTGACTGTCTTCTTTTACCCGCTTTCATTGATACTGGCAATTGTGGAGTTAAGGCGGAAGTATCTTTTTTATAGTGCTTTGCTGGTTATATTGATAATTGATATCGTCGTACTTGGAACCAGAGGGGTTCCGTTTTTCGTTATAATTTTCCATGCGCTCTTCCTTCGTGGATTCAAGTAATAACCGCAGCACCGCTCATTCATAGTGCCCCGGAATATT
>ERZ1673960.101-NODE-101-length-14686-cov-769.975531_pt1 | contig 14686 bp, 22 predicted proteins | sample MGYA00580190_ERZ1673960 | MGnify/ENA primary metagenome ERZ1673960 (study PRJEB41334, sample SAMN05608106) | rock metagenome | biome: terrestrial subsurface; feature: shale formation; material: shale | place: USA: Pennsylvania ...
CAATCAACCTCTCTGTTTCAAACAATGGCACCTATCTCTCCCTGTGCATAACGCCAGCGCACAACGGCGCCCTTATAATGGAGGCGCAGCCGCAATGAAAAGGGCGTCCGGCGGCCACCGGCCGCGAATTGATGCGCCTTGTTAGATGCCGTTTACCCGGCATTTTATTGTGGCACCCAAAGCTGAATGCCTACTCCCGATACGTTGCACCAGCGCGACCCATGGCGCTAGGAACCAGAACACCCTATGCACAGATGATGCACGGACTTTACGCCGGATTGCCCCGCAACCTTAACACCGAGTTGCCAGCCAAAAACCGGAGACTGACTGGCGGCTGTGTTTTGCCCGAGAACCACTGCCAAGCCGCGGCCAAACACCAAACCCAAAACCGCCGGAGCCAAGCATTTAACGCCAGCAATAAACGGTGCCCTGACAAGGGCATCCGGTGGAGGCCCGTCGGGCCGTAACGAATTTGATTGCCTTGTTAAAAGACATTAGGTCCTCCCCCTGAGCTTTTGGAAGAACCTGAGCCAAAATGATGAGTTGCTGACTAGCCACAAACCAATGGCAAGCTGAAACACCAGCCCCACTGCCCAAAGCAAGCTAGAAACGGAGATGTCTGTTGTATTTGGGATAAACCCCAAGGAACGCGGTAAGTACACAATTGCATCAACAACAAAGTACAAGCCAGCCAGTTGAAAAAGCGCCTTTTGAGAATCATTGCTCAACGAACTTTCTGAGTCTGTCTTAGCTCGTGAAAGAACGGATTTCGACGCTTTGTTGATTAAAAATACGGCAACAAAACCGATGAAGAGGAATGCTCCAATAAGGCCGACGTACGCGACTAGCGGCATTTCTTGCTGCTGATATTGCTCGATACTAGAGAAAGCCATGACAAGGCTCGGCAAATTTAAGACAAGCTCAATCAGCAACCAGATCGAGATCAGCCTTAGCGCGATTGCTGTGACTTGCTGTGAATTCATGCTTTACCTTTTAACGCTGAGGTAACCGGCGCCGGAGCGCCAGCGGAGGGAACCAAAAGCGGTACGCTTTTGGCGTCCGGTTGACCGACTGGTTATGGACGAGGCACCAAACTTGCCGCCAGCGCGGCAGTCAGAAGCGAGGAGTATAACCCCAGGATGCTCCAGACGGCGACGTAGCTACCTATGCCGAATGCGGTTGGATCGCTAAAATACTTCTCCAGAAGAAGGTTGATCTGGGATAACTCTAGCCCGCCAAGCGCCTTATAAATTCCATACGTGAAGAATGACGATACAGCCAAAAGGATGAACCTGAGGAGCTTCGGAATATCCTCAGCCCAGCCATCCTTGAGTTCCAGAAGCTTGCAGAAGGCATCTTGTATCTTTGCCAGTTTCAATACAGCTTGCTCCAAACTTTCATCTCCTCTGTCCATAACGCTTTGGTTTAGCGGCGGCTACGGAGCGCAGCGTAGTAGGCGTCCGGTGTAGGGCCGCCAGGCCCGGAACGCACTACAACAATTTGTTATGCAGTGCCCAGTCGTCGCGCGACATTCGATACACGCGCACAGGCCGGGCATGGAACTCTCGAGTCGTATAGTCTCCGAACCCGACTTTCTCCGTGACCCTGACGGAAGCTGTATGCTCCGGCTCGATAATAACAATTACCGACTCGCAGTGTTTTTGGTCGAAAGCATACTGGAGAACACCTTTTACAGCTTCTGTCGCATACCCCTGATGCCAGAACCTGCGGGCCAGACGATAACCTAGATTGATTTCTTCAACATCGCCAACCAACTCCGGCCCAACGCCACAGAAGCCGATAAAATTCCCTGATTCTTTCTCACACAATGCCCATGGCCCTATCCCATGAGAGGCGTAACACTCAAGGCACCAATCAACGAATTTTCGGGTAGCTTCTTCGTCACAAACTCCACGGACGGAGAACTTCATGACTTCTGGATCACTGAGCATTGCGGTGAGCACCGGAACGTCTTGATGGGACAGCTTCCTTGCAATCAACCTCTCTGTTTCAAATAATGGCACCTATCTCTCCCTGTGCATGACATTTTATTATAAATCATTGACTTTGGTGCTCATAAGAGCACTATTTCCAGAGAAGCCAAACTTCTCGTACAACCCTTGAGCATCTAGGGTTTGCAACACCATTTGAGTTCCCTTTATGGCTGGGTGCGAAACCAAACACTCCATGAGCCACTGCCCCAGGCCAGCGCCCCGAAAATCTGGCTCAACCACAATATCCGCGACCCAAGTAAACGTAGCGCCATCGGTTACTGCACGCCCAAAACCAATTTGCATGGCACCACGGTAAAGACTGAAGCAAATGGAGCCAGCAATCATGCGCTCGACGGTTTCTCGGGGGCGGCGGTCACCCCAATAGGTTGCCGAAAGCAAGCGGTGGACGATATCCAGTTGCACCTTGGAATTATCGTCAGTGATTAGGTAATCGTCTTTGCGCCACTCCATAGTTGGCTGCTCCCTTATTTATAACGCCCGCAGCACGCGCGGCTTTGTAGTGAAGGCGAAGCCGCAACGAAAAAGCCGTCGCTGTGCCTGCGCTTGTTAGAGGTCATAGTGCGCAAAAGCTCTGGCCACCTTGCCGGAAGAGCCGAAATGAAACACTTCCGCCGAAAGTCCTAAGACTCCCTCATAAACAAGGGTGACACTATTTGCTCCACGAAGGACGTGAAGCAAGTTGAATTCGAGGTCGGGATATTTTTCGAGTGCACCTGACCAATATTCCCCGACAGCATCTTTGCCCCGAAGCACACCGGAAGATTCTCCTGTGAGCTTGGTTATGGCTGGAGATGACATTTCAAATTCTTCCTCATAGTGTGAAAGAATTTTATCTAAATCATGCGCATTCCATGCGGACACCCATTCCTGAGCAAATTGCTGAGCCTGATGCTTTTCCATAGTTTTCTCGGACCTCTAACGCTATCCAGCATGCGCGGCTACGGAATGTAGGCGAAGCCGCAATGCAGTAGGCGTCGCCGTGACTGGCCTAGTTAGGCCTGCAAAAACTCTCCGAGAGCTGCTTCACAGTATGGATATATGTATTTAATCACCACTAGAAAGATGGTGAGCTTCAAAGCCAGTACAAACCAGCTAACCCAAGCGTAGCGGCTACGACTCTGCCAATTATCGAGAAACTTAGGACCCACTAAAACAAGCCAAAGCGTTGGCGCCATGATAGAAACTGCTGCGATCCACCCTTCAGTGGTGTCCGGCTTTACGTGAAGTATCCCTAGCGCGACAGCAGCCACAGCGAAGAAAACGCCATCATGGTTACGACGATAAAGCGGGATGTTGAGCGGCTTTTCTCTGAGACTCATCTTTTACTGCCTAACGCTGAGGTAACCGGCGCCGTAGCGCAAGCGAAGGGAACCAAAAGCGCCACGCTTTTGGCGTCCGGTTGACCGCCTTGTTAATGGCCGTTCACCACCGTGGTTGCGCCTGACACCCAAGGACGCATGCCCTCTCCCGGACAGCTTGCACCAACTCGACGGATAGCGAAAGGAACCAGAACGCAAAAGCCTCCGGCCCGATGACCGCTTGAGACGGACGGCCCCACGACTGGGGCACACCAGTAATACCAACTCCGCTGACCGTTTTGGCAACCAAACCGGACGGCGAAGTTTCCGGCCTTGGCGATCACCAGCATGAGCGGGCTCTGCAATCAAATCCGGTGCCAAGGCCTTTGCACGACGCCAACCCAAAACTCACAAGGGCCTGGCCATTAACGCCAGCAATAAACGGCGGCCCGACAGGGACGTCCGGTGGAGGCCGCAGGCCGGAACAAATTTAATTGCCTTGTTAATGGCCGTTCACCACCCTGGTTGCGCCTGACACCCAAGGCCGCATGCCCTCTCCCGGACAGCTTGCACCAACTCGACGGATGGCGAAAGGAACCAGAACGCAAAAGCCTCCGGCCCGATGGTCGCTTGAGGCGGACGGCCCCACGACTGGGGCACACCAGTAATACCAACTCCGCTGACCGTTTTGGCAACCAAACCGGACGGCGAAGTTTCCGGCCTTGGCGATCACCAGAGTGAGCGGGCTTTGCAGCCAACCCTGATGCCAAGGCCTTTGCACAGTACCAGCCAAAAACTTACAAGTGCCTGGCCATTAACGTTTGCAGCATGCGCGCCCCCGGAATGGAGCCGAAGGCGCAATGTAGTGGGCGTCGCCGTGCCTGCACTTGTTAAGTTTCACTATCAGCCCCACGCATAGCCAAGGTGATCGATTTTTTAAGATTATCAACCAATTCGGGAAAATGTTGCCAGTCGCAAACAATGTATTGCGTGAAATAGGTTTTAAGCTCGCTGACTCTTCCAGAAAGCAGTGACTCAATGACTTTCAAAGGTAGAAGGTGTTCATGCTCGCCCTTCGATAAGCGGTAATTTCCGATATCATTTAGATGCTCAACATCAAAGGCTAAATTATCTGAAAACTCTCTTACACAGTGCCTGATAAAGTCTGGACTAACATCGTGATAGGTAACCAAGTAAGGAACTCGATCGGCGATTTCCTCGATATCGCTTGCGCCTTTCACTAAATCTATAGAAAAACTATCTTTAGCCAAATAAATAGGGGCAGTCGTCAACAGTATAGGGCAAATAAAAAATGGCTGGGATGGGTCGGGAGAAACCCATGAAGAGCTATTGATCTCGCCCGCAAGCATGGTCGGCAAAGCATAGTGTAATTGGTTTAGACCATGCTTTATTTCCTTGTCATGCGCAGATGCATTAAATAGATCCACCTCGACGCCCTTAAAACAGAATGGAAGATTCTCGTCGAACGAAACTACGTTATTTGGGGGTAAGATATCCTTTGAAAAATTATCAACAGCCCTAATTGTTCGGCCTAGAGTAAATGGTGAAAACTCTGGATCATTGGGGTCAGGCAAAAACAACCAACTAGTGCCGTCCTTTCGATATTTACACTCTACGAGTAAATGTACCGTTCCTGTCAGGTTATTTTCCTCACCAAAAGGGGTGAAAGCCATCGCCTCAACATCAACAGAAAAGTCTTTGTGGACGTCTCCGTCCAATCTAGAATATGAAAACTCAGAGGAGACGGAAAAACCTTTATCGGCGAGGCAGCTCATTGCTTCAAACTCAAGAGGGAAGCTTGAGGATAGCAACTTGTCCTTCCATTTTTGGTTATTACCCATTCTTTCTCGCTTCTATGGATACTTAACGCTTGGCTTTGCGGCGTGCCGAAGCGCAGCGTAGGTGCGTCCGACAACAGCCACTGGTTATACGGATTTAGTCAACTCGGCTTCGACAACCCGCGCTGAATCCATAGGCGATTGAGCAATATCACGGCCACAGATTCGCAAACTCCTAATGCCGATTTTTTTTAGCTTCTCATCAATCGCCTGATCCTTCTTTTTCGCCTCTGGCGAAGAATGGTGTGCAACTGAGTCACAAAATACAGCCAGCTTTTTGTCCGGGAAGTAGAAGTCAGCGTCAGTAATACTCTTCAGGCGTTTTCGCGATTTATGGTTTTCCCAAAGTTTATGGAAGCTAGGGACTGTAAATCCGTCCTCGCAGATAATGGTTTGCAGCTCAGGATTCAGGCCGATGGAATCCATTGCATGAATGAGAAACAGCTCAATAGGAGAATCACAACCCCATATCTTTTTAGGTTTCAGTTTTTTAAAAGGCTTGAAATACCAGTTATTTCTATATTTCTTATAATCGTTCAAGACCTGATTATGGCCTTGCAGCATTGGAATCCCCGGCAAGAGCACTTCGCTATGTTCAAACCTGTCGGCGAGTGCATATATACTGTGTACAAAACCAAGCATGTCTGACTCGATGTTCGAGTAATCGTGCATCCCTAACATATGTAGACCAAAAGCACCTCGAAACGGATTAAATCCCTTATACAACTTTGGAACTCCATCCATTCGCTCAAGGTCAATATTCTCTAACCATTCCGGCGGAACGGAGGATATTTCGCCCCTTTTACTAGCTGGCACTAGAGAAATACAGTACGGCTTGCCGACTAGTTCACCATTGACCTCTCTAAAGCCGTAAGCATTGACGACAACGTAGATAAGCTGAAAATTAACCTGTTCCTCTTTATAGATAGCAATCGACTCTGTAGAGGCATTCACACCTATGAGTCCGTTATTTGCCTCCATATGTCGTTTTTCTAATGGTTGAATCCCGTCGAGCTGGAAAATGTCATAGTTCAAGAATTCACCAATAGCACCCTCTAGATCAATCCTGACCGGCATATGAGGCAAGTCCTGATAGAAGGGCAGCCCAGCGAGTTCTTCCGGGCGGTTTTCTATGTTTTTTATTTGCTCTTCCGACACTCAAAACTCCATGCTAAGGACCTGTATAACGCAGAGCGCACCGGCGGCCTTGACGTAGCGAAGCGGAGACAAGGGCGTCCGAGTGCCGCGTTTTGTTAACTGGTTTGCCTGATGTTGGCACGACGTTTCCGTATCTGCTCGGTGATTTGTTCCTGGCGTTCCTCAAGAGAGTTCAGCCCAAGGCGCGCACGGCGTTCATTAACGTTAGCAGAATCCTCAATAGGAAACGGTGTTGGCCAACCGTTTTCATCAGCATCAAACTGGGTGCCGTAGTATTGAGGCTTGCCTGATAGCGTACATATTCGATCCTGGAGGAACGCCAACTGCCAGCCCGCTACATCCTCTCTCGCAACGGCATCTTCTAGCAGAGGAATACACTCTCCCATGAATTCGGGATCTGAAACAGAATGCTGAACGACTAGCCATGCAGCTTTGGCAGCCTCCTCCCCAACTAGCTCAACGCCGGGCCAGCCGTGCACGGCAATAATCTCTTTCAGGCGGGAAGCATTGTGCTCATGCAGGGCTCTCATCCGGGGATGGTAAGGCTGAGATTCCAGCTCTCCAGAATCGACGAGTTGCTTCAATAACTGCTGGTCTTCCGCCATCATTTTGATTAGTTCATCCGCAAGATTCTGATTCATGGGCTCCTTCCCAGTTAACGCCGCTCAGCACGCGCGGCTACGAAATGGAGGCGAAGCCGCAATGTAGTAGATGTCGCCGTGACTGGCATGGTTAGGCATTTCTCAGTTTCTCGCACCGCACGGTACAGCCGGCAATTTGTTCGCCAGAGTCCGCTGCCATGCCATTGCAACTTCTTGGGAACTGAATATTCCCCGTAATTTTCCACCAAATGTTGGCGCCCATACTGTCGCCCTCAAGAACTCGCGACCACCGACAACAATGCGGCTCATTTTGCTGAGGTTTGTTTCCGTAAATTTCTCAAAGCTCGCGGCACCAAGTTCCGTCAATTCGATGAACACCGGCCAGCCGCGGTCCGTCTGTTCCCCTACGGCTGACTCCTGCACATAAGACGAACACAGGTAAAACTCCACCTCGGTCTCCGCCAACGCAATGGCGGGAGTAACCAGTAAAAGAATAGCCATCCATTTCATCGTGACGATTGCCTAACGCTGAAATAAGCGGCGGCCCGTCAGGGGCGTCCGGTGGACGGCCGCCAGGCCGGGAACGAACTTAATTGACTTGTTACGTGGCATGCAGACTCCACACAACAAGGACCTTAAGCACCGCACTGCTTTTGAACGTCTTCAACCTGTTTCTCAAGGCTTGGAATCTGAAGAGTGACACCGTCGTGATAAATGGTCTCGCCTTTCCATCCAGGCTTTTTATCAAGCGCTGTGCGAAGAGCTGAATCCAATTTTTTAAGTGCTGTCGATTCTGTGCAGAGACACTCATAGAGATTGGCATCCGTACTACGGCAATTCCCCGCAGCATCCATCAGTGAAGACAGCCCATCATCGATCTTTCGGAGTAGAGGAGCGTCCTCGTCATTGATCTGGATGGTCTCCCCGGCGGCATTAGCCAATGCCGGAAGAAGGGTAACCAGGAAAATAAGACAGAAACGTAAATTGAACCCCATGCTCAACTAACTCCATGTTTAGATTAATCTCAAAAGCATCGATGACGATGCAACGTAACGCCGGCGTAACGGGCCGGTTTGTGGAGCGGCAGCGGAACAAACCGGTCCCGTTGACGCACTGGTTATACGGTCCCCACTCACTGGCGACACTGCTCTTCGTAGACTTGGTCAATCATACCTTGGCCAACAAATTTCTCTCTATCGCCTCCAAGCTCCGACTCCAGCCATGACAAACACTCTTCCAACGTTCCCTCAAAAAATTTTTCTTCTGAAGGATCATCGTCGGCTACTTGTCCGAAAGAAAGTACATCGCAACATCCCCAGTCTGCCCCAGCGTCATATGATCGGATAAGGTCAATTTTGGCTTTTTCCGGTGAGCCAGACAGATTTGCCCATTCAAAGGTTCGAGATTCGAAGTACTCCCCGAAACCCAGGAACTGCGGCAATTCCCGCCCCAGCTTCAAATAGGTTTTTAATTGACTGGAATCGATGTATTTCACAGGATATCTCTTTACGTATAACGCCCGCAGCACGCGCGGCTTTGGAATGGAGGCGAAGCCGCAATGGAAAAGCCGTCGCTGTGCCTGCGATTGTTATGTTCAGCTAGCAATCTGGCCCCCAGTTTGATTCATGTACAGAGTACCCGAGAACTGGTTGCAACTCCCCAGCGCATCGCTCCGCCGACTGAAGCGCCAGGTCTGAGAAAGGGCCAAAGTCGACTATTGTCGCGCACGGCTGCCCCTTTACCTTGTGCCATGCTTGAATCGCTACAAAACCGCCACCTTTTGCTCGTGTCATGTAGCAGATCTCGAATTCTCTATAACTCCGCGTATCGATTCGCTTCGCCCTTAGCTTTGATGCAATCCACAAAATGCCATCGTGCTCGCATACAGCGATGTGACGAGTTTTATGCTCGGCAAAGAACTCCTGCACCTCCAGAGGTATGGAAGAGTCCTTGATACTCAGGTCTCCGCCGACTTCAGCAAATGCCGGCTTTTCAATTGTGGCTGATTTCATAAGAGAACATAACGCCTGCGTAAACGGCGGCTTTTGCGCAGCGAAGCGGAGAAAAAGCTGTCCGGTGGAGGGCCGTCAGGCCCGGAACGTATTTGACGCACTGGTTATACGTTACTCAATTTCGATACCTGTGCCATCGTTGGACAAACCGGATGGACCTCTATTAATGCGTGACCGGCAATCCCCTGTCGGAAGATCTACAACCGAGCTTCCAGAATCCAGATTTTGTTTCCCGCCCTGGCTGCTTGCCCACGGCCAAATGCCCGAAAACAAAATAAGCCCCGCAAAGCCGGCAAGATAAAACATCTCGGCCTGTTCGCTAAACAAACCAAACAGAGCCAGACCAGCTGAACTGGCCAGGATGAATGCTGCAATTGCCTTTCGAACTTTATGCACTTCGTCTCGGATCTATTTGCGTATAACGCACGCCAACATGCGCGACTACGAAATGAAGGCGAAGCCGCAATGTAGTAGGCGTCGCCGTGATTGGCCTGGTTATATTTCTCTTGGTAGATCCAGAGCCTTTTTGATTTTGTCTTCAAGGCCATGAGCATCATCATAGTCATAGGTACTCGAGTACCCAATTAGGTGCTTCACAGCCTCTTCCGGTCGTCGCCCTCTCCATCTGAGATAGCGCCTGTACCAACCAGGAAGCTCTATGTAAGCTGCGGAAAGTTCAGCTGAGGACTTGCGATTGGACCTGATGCGCTCCCTATGCAACTCCTTCATCTCGTCATTGAGATTGTCAGCGTTTATAACCTGAGCATAAAAAATGAACTCAGAATGTACCCGCGCCCGAATCTCACGAAATCTGAGTATTGGTTGTACCGAAAAAGTGGCAAACCAATACCCTACGGCACCAGCCAAAATCCCGATAAGGGCCGTTATGAGGTTAATATTCAATTCTCAACGTCCAAAAATATAACGCGGAGATAAGCGGCGGCCCGTAAGGGGCGTCCGGCGGACGGCCCTCTGGCCGGGAGCGAACTTAATTGACTGGTTAAAGGCAGGGGTACTAACACTGCCTGCTCCCTGGCACTGACCGTGACGGCCTACTCCGTTTCCTTGCACCGGCTCACGCCGATACCGTTTGTTTGAAACCACCGCCAAGCCAGCGGTGGATGAACCTGTACTCAAAGGTACCAGATCCAGAATAAATTGTCGGCGGACAGCCCCAAACGACGAACGCCAGAATTGCTGCCAACATCGGTGACGATTGAAGCTGCCAAACCGGACGCGGACTCTGCTGGCCTTGGTGCTCTCTTAATTGCCGGGTTTAACTGCCAGAACCGGCACCAAGGCCACTGGCACACGGCCACCCAAAGACCGAAGCCTTTGCCATTAACGCGAAGGTAACCGGCGCCGGAGCGCCAGCGGAGGGAACCAAAAGCGGTACGCTTTTGGCGTCCGGTTGACCGGCTGGTTAGTGGCGGGTTTTGACGCTGCCTGCTCCCTGGCACTGACCATGACGGCCTACTCCGTTACCTCGCACCGGCTGGCGCCGATACCGTTTGTTTTAAACCACCGCCAAGCCAGCGGTGGATGAACCTGAACTCAAAGGTACCAGATCCCGAATAAATTGTCGGCGGACAGCCCCAAACGGCGAACACCGAATTTACTACCAACTCTGTTGCTGAGTGACGCAACCAAATCAGACGCGGACTCTGACGGCCTTGGTGCTCACCAGATTAAGCGGGTTTGGCTGCCAAGCCCGGCACCAAGGCCACTGGCGCACAGCCACCCAAAAGGACCGAAGCCTTTGCCATTAACGCCCGCCATCACCGGTGACAAAACCGGCGCGAAGCAGAGGTTTTGGCATCCAGTGCATGGCTTGGTTATGCAGCATGTAGCGGTTTGATCCGATCCACTTCGTCCTTGATCGACTGAGCGGCCGTCCAAAGATCAACAGATCGCTGCGCATTCAGCCAGAATTCCGGCGAATTACCAAACAAACGGGCAAGCCGGAGCGCCATTTCAGGACTGACAGCTCGCCGTTCGCGCAGTAATTCATTAACTGACTGGCGAGAGACACCCAGAGATTCAGCCAACCCCGAAACAGTCAGGCCATAGTCCGGAAGAAAATCTTCCCTCAGCATCTCGCCAGGATGAGTCGGTTTGCGCTGCATACCGGCAGTATTAAGAATAGCCATAGTCATCACCTCACTCAGTGGTAGTCGCACACTTCAACTTCATATGCATCGCCATCTTCAAAACGAAAACAGATACGCCACTGATCATTGATTGAAATTGCGTGCTGCCCCTGCCTGTTTCCCGACAGTGGGTGAAGGCGATTGCCGGGCGGCACTTTCAAATCCTCAAGCTTTATGGCCAGGTCCACGTATTCAAGTTTTCTAGCGGCTCTCGGTGCAACATCCGCAGGAAATTTCTTTGACTTGCCCTTGGAGTACAGCTCTTGGGTTCGTTTGTCAGCAAAGGATTTGATCATGAAATGGAGTGTATTGTGTCACGTGACACTTGTCAATATAGCTTGGAGATGCCTGCATAACGCGGAGATAAGCGGCGGCCCGTAAGGGGCGTCCGGCGGACGGCCCTCTGGCCGGGAGCGAACTTAATTGACTGGTTAAAGGCAGGTACTGACACTGCCTGCTCCCTGGCAACGACCATGACGGCCTACTCCGTTTCCTTGCACCGGCTAACGCCGATACGGTTTGTTTGAAACCACCGCCAAGCCAGCGGCGGATGAACCTGTACTCAAAGGTACCAGATCCAGAATAAATTGTCGGCGAACGGCCCAAAACGGCGAACACCGAAGCTACTACCAACTCTGTTGCTGAGTGACGCAACCAAATCAGACGCGGACTCTGACGGCCTTGGTGCTCACCAGATTAAGCAGGGTTAGCTACCTAGCCCGGCACCAAGGCCAGTGGCACAAAGCCACCCCAAAAGACCGAAGCCTTTGCCATTAACGCGGAGATAAGCGGCGGCCCGTCAGGGGCGTCCGGCGGACGGCCCTCTGGCCGGGAGCGAACTTAATTGACTGGTTAAAGGCAGGGGTACTAACACTGCCTGCTCCCTGGCAATGGCCGTGACGACCTACTCCGTTTCCTTGCACCGGCTCACGCCTATACGGTTTGTTTAAAACCACCGCCACACTTGCGGTGGATGAACCTGAACTCAAAGGTATCAGATCCTGACTGAAATTTCGGCGGACGGCCCAAAACGACGAACACCGATTTTGCTACCAACGCCGCTGACGGTTAAAGCTGCCAAACCGGACGCAGACTTTGCCGGCCTTGGCGCTCAACAGACTCAGCGGGTTTAGCTGCCAAGCCTGGCACCAAGGCCACTGGCACACAGCCACCCAAAAGGACCGAAGCCTTTGCCATTAACGCCTGGGCTAAGCCGCCGGTACGGAGCGCAGCGTAGTACCGGTCGGCTTCAGCCCTTGGTTAAGTTGTCACGACTATTGCCGCCCAAATCAAAAAGACCAAAAGCCCGGAAACGATAAGCGCGAAAAAATGTGACCTTCTCTTCTTACTTGGTCGACTTATCAAAACCGACTGGTGAGGAACTTGAGGATTGATAGAGACCGGCACCTCTGATCCACACTTCCAGTCTCGCCATATTTTCTTGGCTTCAGGTGTTTTATCACCAAGCGCGTTGATCTCCGGAACCCAAACATCCTGGATAGAGTCAGCCACGACGGTGTTCATGTATTTTTGCCCGTTGTGGCTATACTCATACTCTACTTCCGGGTAAAGATACTTTCTTTTTGGCCCATACTGAGATTCGATGATTTCCTTTTGATTCTCCTCTACCGAACGCAAAACGGCCTTCGATTGAATCCAATTTGTCTTTTCGGAGTACTTTTTTACTTTTTGCCCTCCCGCAACAATGAGGGTGCCGGATATAATCAAGAGAAGATGATGGGCTAGATTCGGTAGAGCGATGGCAAACAGCCCAGCTACAGTAACAACCGCAACGAGACCGACAGAGAAAACAAGAAGTTCAGAATTTGATTCAATCAATTTCATCTGGTTATCTGCAACTTAACGCGGAGCTAACCGGCGCCGGAGCGAAGCGGAGGGGACCAAAAGCGGCCACGCTTTTGGCGTCCGGTTGAGCGGCTGGTTAGAAGCCGATTCACCCCCGTGGATTGCGGTCCCAATCCTCAATTCGCATGCGGACACCAAGGCCCCTTTTGGTTTTTTGATACAAAGCACCATGTTGCCGACTGATGCTGGATTTGCGACGAACAGCCCCACAACTTGGGCACGTTGCTGATTGCCAGAAAGAAACCCAAACTGGCTTCCAGCATGGAAGACCAGTCTTCTGGCCTTGGCCATTACTCGGAGACGGAACGCTCCCGCTTTGCTTTGACGCCAAGGCCTCTCATCCATCATCTTCAGATGATTCAGGAGCCTTGGCTTATAACGCGGAGATAAGCGGCGGCCCGTAAGGGCCGTCCGGCGGACGGCCCTCTGGCCGGGAGCGAACTTGATTGACTAGTTAAAGGCAGGGGTACTGACACTGCCTGCTCCCTGGCAACGACCACGCCGGCCTACTCCATTTCCTTGCACCGGCTAACGCCGATACCGTTTGTTTGAAACCACCGCCAAGCCAGCGGTGGATGAACCTGTACCCAAAGGTACCAGATCCAGAATAGATTGTCGGCGGACGCCCCAAACGACGAACACCGATTTTGCTACCAACGCCGCTGACGATTAAAGCTGCCAAACCGGATGCGGACTCTGCTGGCCTTGGTACTCACCAAATTAAGCGGGCTTGGCTGCCAAGCCCGGCACCAAGGCCACTGACACAAAACCACCCAAAAAAACCGAGGCTTTTGCCATTAACGCTTTTGTTCAGCGGCGAGCTTTACGCAGCGAAGCGTAGAAAAGGGCGTCCGGTGGAGGGCCGTCAGGCCCGGAACGAACTGGAACTAATTGTTAGAGAGGTTTATTTCCACCACCCGGTAACATCAATGGAATTGCGAACTGAACTCTGCTCAAAGAGGAATTCTCTGACCCTGACTCGACTCCACCACCAACGTTCAACATACCGGAAAACACACCTATTCCGCCTTTTCCTTTCTCACTACTGGTAACTGTCAGGGCCACATCGAATTTGACGACTTGGGCCTTTCCATTGCTCGTAGAGACAAACCCGTGTTCCGACGCGGTATTTAGATTTCCCTGCAAAGGAGGACTGATTTGAACACCTTCTTGCCCTTCTGTTCGGCGTTGTGCATCACTGACACCTTCAGTGATCTGAACCAGGGTTTCTGACACAAACTCTTTAAGATCCATGATATCCCTCTAACGCCGGCCATAAACGGCGCCCTGACAAGGGCGTCCGGTGGAGGCCAAAGGCCGGAACGAATTTGATGGCATTGTTAGAGATCTATAAGGCAACGTCATAGTGATGGACGGTTTCCTCGTAGTGCGACATGAGTTCTTTTACTGGTTCCGGAACTACCGCCTGCTCGAAGTTTGGACCAGCAAAGCTTTTTACCGCTTCCAGCGATTCAAACCAGAATACAGTTGTGAATTCCACGTTGTCACCCGCTTCGCGGCGTAGCAGGTTGGTGCTGATGTACCCTTCCACTCCCTGGGTAACTTTCGGAAGGACAGTATTCTTGAAAAGCTCCTCGTAGGCCGAGGCATTTTCGTGGGTGGTGCATCCTTTCCAAATTCGAGCAATCACCTCGATCTCTCCCTGATTTCTAACGCGAAGGTAACCGGCGCCGGAGCGCCAGCGGAGGGAACCAAAAGCGGTACG
>ERZ1673960.103-NODE-103-length-14002-cov-37.106331_pt1 | contig 14002 bp, 16 predicted proteins | sample MGYA00580190_ERZ1673960 | MGnify/ENA primary metagenome ERZ1673960 (study PRJEB41334, sample SAMN05608106) | rock metagenome | biome: terrestrial subsurface; feature: shale formation; material: shale | place: USA: Pennsylvania ...
TAAGCGATGACTTTGAACAACGCTTTGACGTCATCTATACGTACAATCGACGCTCATCATTCAAAACCATCGGTGACGCATCGGTTGAAGTTGCTTACTTCAATGAGACCTGCAACACGGCTGATATTTTTGAGTACATCGCCAACGCCGATGCAACTGAAACCGAAAAGGTAGAAATCACCAACAACAATGACAGCTGTATCGATATTCGCTCGAAGCGTATCACTGTTAGTCATATTACGAACCAAGACCAAAACTTGGGCGAGAGCTATACGTACTCGTTACCGTATGACAGCGATGCTGGCGCGTTCACGCAGTTTGACTACATGAAGAACTTCCAAGAGCGTAAAACCGAGTTGAACATAGAATCAATTCTGGCTGACGCAACGTTTCATGAGTTCAGCATGTCTGAAGAATACGATGCCGCAACGCTTCTGGAGACATTTGCATCTGTGGAAACACGCACTCGCGTGATGGATGGCGAGAACCTTGTCGATACACAGCGTATGTACACTTCACCAAAGGGGCCTACCTGGCGACGTAAGACGACATTCCCCGATGGGACGTCTGAAGTCGAGTGTAAGGACATTGGTGAGACTGAATGGTCGGAGTGTAACTAATAGACCTTTTCATAGCGGCCTTTTGGCCGCTATGTGCTGTGAGTTCAATCATTCAGCGCAACACAGTGTTTAAACCTCTCAGCTGGACATTCATAGTTTAGCGTTTTTCTCGGGCGTTCGTTTAACTGTCTTGCGATGCTGCTTAACTTCTGTTGACTGTGAACTGATAAATCGGTGCCCTTTGGGAAATACTGCCTGAGAAGCCTGTTTGTATTCTCGTTTGAGCCTCTTTGCCAGGGGGACTTAGGATCGCAGAAATAGACTTTAATATCAGTAGCTACCGTAAAGGCCTTATGATTTGTCATCTCAGAGCCTCGATCCCAAGTAAGTGTAATCCCCCCAGAAAATCGGAGCAGTTATTAGTAGAAAATTCCGCTAAACTAAAGCAAAGGAGTTTTCTATGCGCAAATCACGATACACAGACAGTCAGATCCTGGCGATATTGAAGCAGAACGAGAACGGTGTGGCCGTTCCAGATCTTTGCCGTGAACACGGCATGAGCTCTGCTCAATTTTATAAATGGCGCGCCAAGTTTGGTGGCATGGACGCATCCATGATGAAGCGCCTTAAAGAGCTTGAGGATGAAAATAAACGCCTCAAGAAAATGTACGCCGAAGAGCGCATTAAAGCTGAGATCCGCAAGGAAGCCCTTGAGGGAAAGCTGTAAAGCCATCTCAACGCAAAGAGATGGCGCGTGCTGCCATTGAACGCCATGGTATCAGTATTCGCTTAGCCTGCATTTGCCTGGGAATTAGCGAAAGCTGTTATCATTATCAGTGCAAATTCAGCGATGAGAACGCTGTTATCGCTGACTGGCTGTTACGCCTGACAGAGGCTCAGAAGCGCTGGGGATTCGGCTTATGCTTTTATCACCTACGCAACGTGAAGCGTTTTCCGTGGAATCATAAACGGGTATACCGCATTTATCGGGAGCTTGAGCTCAACTTACGGATAAAACCGAAACGACGCATCAAACGGGATAAACCAGACGCATTGAGCGTACCTACAGCCAAAAATCAGGTCTGGTCGATGGACTTTATGTCAGACAGCTTAGCTGATGGTCGTTCGTTACGAACATTTAATGTGATCGACGATTACAATCGCGAAGGTTTAACCATTGAAGCGGATTTATCATTGCCTAGTGCACGCGTGATTCGAGCATTAGAGCAGGTCATCGAATGGCGCGGCAAACCCGCAGCACTTCGGTGTGACAACGGACTACCACACGAGTCAACCATTTTTTGAACAAAAGAATCCTCCCGCTGTTAAGCGGTTAGTATTTTCTGAAGTTAAGCTCAAAACCCTAACAAAAATTTTGCTAACCATGATGTACAAGGGTCCAATCGGCCCGAACGGACTTAACACAGCATTATAGGGGAGTCATGGGCGTCGAGCATTATCTACTAGGTCGCAATGCGCCTTAACGGCCCGTTGATTTACGTCCCATGACTAACTTCAAAATATCCGCGGTAATCAACATTCTTTTTGACTACCGCGTGCGCAACTCGCGCTAATTTGGTCGCAACGGCTGTGTAAGCTTTTCGCTTGTTATCGCTATCAGAGCCATTCAAGCGGATATAGCGCTCATATTTATGCCGAAAGCTGTTTTCGCGTTGCCGAATGGCATTGGTTGCTGCCAGCCAATACGCATAGCGCAATCGTGCATTACCTCGTTTTGAGAGCTTAAAGCTGCTTTGCCGCTGACCGCTTTGTACGGAAGAGAGGCTAAACCCGCAGTACGCAAGATATTGTCGGTAGTGCTTAAATCGGTTTAAGTCGCCGCTCTCTGCAATAATCATTAAAGCGATGATGGGACCAACGCCCGGCAGTGTTCTTAATCGCTGGTAATCAGCTCTTTCGGCTAGAAATACTTCGGACTTTTTTCTAAGTCAACGCGTTGTTGCGACAACTCAATGTAGCGGCGCAGTTGCAGCTTGAAAGTCTCTACAGAGTTGCTTGTAACTGGTACAGGTAAAGCGATTGATTGCTTCGCTATGTCATATAAGTGTTCAAGAAACTGCTGCTTATACTGTTTACGGCCAATGACATCCCAAGCACGTTTCACGAAGGTTTTTTGCTTATAACGCGTGATGGCTAATGGCGTTGGGAATTTTAATAAAAACTGGCAGAACCACTCAGCCCTCGAAGCATGTAGAAATTGCTCTGCCTCAGGAAAATAAAGCGTTAGATAATGATTAACCAGGCTATTTAAGCAGCGCGTTCTGGCAAGCGTTATTTGGTGATAGGTATTAGATATCTCCTGAATATCCATAGTGCTTGCTATCAGGGGATCATAAAAGGGTTTAGACAATCCTGAAGCGAGCAGATAGAGGATGACTTTGCTGTCTTTGCGATCGTTTTTGTCCCAGGTGTTATAAAGCATTTCTCTTGCTCGGGCACAGGACAACGACGATACTAAATGACAGTTGACTCCTTGCTGACTTAGCCAGTACGCGATATTGCGATGATAATCAGACGTTGGCTCAAACCCTACAGTAATGCTGGAAGGCTCAACCATCGCAAGCGAAAGTAGCCGCTGATAGCCCTCTAACGTATTAGTAATACGTACTGAAATGGTTTTACCTGACGCTAATTGAATAAGCGCATCGTGGTGCTTTTTTGCAATATCCAGTGCGATCAATGTCTCAGTTGTACTATTGTGAATGATGTCAGCCATTGTTGTTTCTCCACTTGTTGATTGGTCTTTACAAGTAATAGAAAATGGCTGACATTCTTTACAGTTTTTATTTGTTAAAGAGCGATACTCAATAGGTATCACGGTCCAGAGTACATCTCGGCCGAGTTAACAAGTTGGGCTGAAAAGCAGAAAATAACGCTGCTTTATATCCAGCCCGGCAAGCCAACTCAGAATGCTTACATCGAACGTTTTAACCGAACAGTTCGTCACGAATGGCTCGATTTACACATGTTCGAGAGCGTTGAGCAGGCACAAAAACTTGCTACTGAGTGGCTTTGGATTTATAACAACGAAAGGCCGAATACGGCCATTGGCGGCATCCCGCCCAAATATTTAACGCAAGCGGTTCACTAATTCTACGAATAACTGCTGCTTAAAATGGGGGGATTACAGACAATAATAGACTTAAAAGTGCAAAGCAACAAAGCGCACGGTATTGCTGAGGTAAAGGCTTGCTCATCCACACTTAGTAATAGTGGCTAGAGAGGCACTAGCTGAATCAAGTAAAAACGAAGGTCCGGTCCTCGCTCGCTGCTGTAATTGTTCTTGGTGGCGCTTTAATATGTACTTTACGCAAAAAGCTAACAACATTTGCACTACTTTCCTTGGCTTCTTATCCGTAATGCTCTTGTCTATGACAGTTTGGGCACAGCGCAATAGCATTTTCCGTAGTATCCTCACCGCCGCTCGCTAATGTGACCTTGTGGTGAACTTCAAGGTAGGGACTACCGTCTTTCCGGCGCTCAAAAGGTGCCTTTTTTCCACATCTCTCACAGACGCCAGCTGCCCTCCGCAGTGTCTCAATAATAACAGCCGGATTGCGTCGAAACACTGTCGTTTCAACAACGACCTTTTCCGGAAAGCGGGGATAATTTGCTTTTATTCGTTTAAGAGTCTCAGGTGGTGCAAAGCTAGCTTCCTCGACCGCCCGAGACAAGGCGTCCTCTAGGAACTCTAAGCTTTCGCGTGACACATTTTGCCCTTCAATAAATTGCATTAATTTTTCATCGATTTGCAAGTTTCGAATGAGCCAACCATTTCCTGGTGTACCTGGCTTCCCACGCTCCTTCATACGAACAGTGGCTTCTCGCGGAAATTCATTGGAAATGAGCTTTTTTATGAAGGTGTCTGGCTCAACGGCTCGATATCCATTGCTCTTACCAGAAATAGAAACGTCAAATGCTTTGCTAGTCATACCCCGTTTTTTAACTAAGTAGGGATAGATTGTTTTCGGTGGTGTCTCGTTATTTAACTGCCATACGGTGTTTAGAAAGCCTTGTTCATCAATTAGGTTTCGAATTTGCAATCGTTTCTCCTTGAGCCAGAACAGTTCGTGGGTTGTGCAGTAGGTAGCTAACGTTAAACGAATTGAGTCTGCCTCTCAATTCGTTTAAGTTTACTGATACAAGTTTGCCGAGCGCATTAGTGGTGCGGCCGGAGACATCTCGACACCTTTGGCACAAACCCGATGTCCGCTATGAGCGAACAGAGGAAGTCCGATTTATCTACTGCTTGAAGAAAGTCAATTCAGAGCGTTCGGCAAATGTGCCAATTAGTATCAGGCTTTACCAAATTAGGTCCGGATAAATGACAGAACGCTGAAATTATTGTGTCAATGATGCGGTGTAGCTAAGACGAGTGGCTACTCTTGCTTTATTAAGTCAATCACTTGGCTACGAGTGAGTTTAAGTAATGGCAATACAACGGCACTGAGGGTAATTAATCCAACCAAGACTAGTGCGATTAAGTTGATAGCACTCGCTAAGTTAACGTGGTGCAAGTAGCCCAAGTAAACTAGCAGCATGTAACCTGCGAACGTCACGATAACAGCGGCACCAAAGGCCATAGCGATTGGTTTGCATGCTTTAATCAGCAGTGCGTTAAACGGCGCGCCAATGGCAATTAAAACACCATAATCGGCTTTTTCTAGCTGGAGTCGCGAGCGCACTTGATACCCAAGCGTTAAGGCAATACCGAACAAGGTAATAATCACCACCGAAATAGAAAAATAAAAAAGCTGCTGCGCGCGCGCCTCTTGCGCATCAATAATCGTTTTTAGCGTGGATGATGATGTGATCTGCGCATCAACCAAATGGGTATCGAGATAACTCTTTAAGGCACCCGAGCTCGACACATCCATCCGTTCGTCAAGATACAGCGTGTACGATTGAGGCGTTGAGAACACGGTACTCAACGGTAAATACACTGTGGGCTGATCGCGCTTAAATCGTCCTCCATGGGGAATATCATCGACGACACCGAAAATACGATGCGAGCCGAGAATCTTGCCAAGATATAACGGCGTTGCGCGTATATTAAATCGGTTTTCAGCTAAAAACTGTTGTGCCGTTCGGTTAATCACCACCCCACTCTTCCAGTTACGCGTATCGGCTGAAACTTGCGCCGAGAGTTGGTTAAAATAATTCTGCGAGACATAGTGCACTTCGAACTCGCGCTCAAAACCCAATTCACGTGCGCCGACACTGATCGTTTGCGGTTTATCAAACGGGGCGACTGATAACGCCATCGCATTGTTGGTATCGTCGTTACGAACATCCTCAATGGATTCAATCGGTAAACGACCACCATGATGATTAATCACCACCTGTTGCACTGAGGTATTAAAATTAAACGGCGCAAACAGTGCGAGTTGTTGTTTGCTGATTTGAATCGCGGCAATCGTGGCAATAATGGCAATAGAGAGCTGAAAAATAAGACTACCTTGCCCCACCAACAATTGTTTGTAGCCTCGATTAGTCCCCATAACGCGACTGAATAATGTCTTTTTACGCAAGCTCATTAACGGAAAAATAATCGCGGTTGCGTAAATCAGCGTGATAAACACCAAACTGAGTGCCCAATAATAGGGATACTTTCCGTCTAAACTAAAAAGGTCGAGTCGTGTAGCGTGATCGTTCATGCCAATAAAATGGCTCGCCAACACATGCAGACCCAATGATATCAACGCGATAATACCCATTTTAATGACCGACGCGACAATAACGGGACGCACCAAATCAATAGGTTGTGCGCCTATGGTTTGTAACACACGATACTCGTCGGCCAGTAATAAATTACGATTCGAAAAACTCATAAACGCGTTTAAAGAAAAAATGCTCACCAATGCAATAACCAATAAAACACTAAAGGTCCAAAGCTGTTTAAGCATTGTCGCCGACTTCTGATCGAGCATAATGCCGTTAAAAATGTTCAGTTCACCGCCATGACTTTCAACTTGCATACCTTGAACCGAAAAATCATTGTTGCGCATTTCCTGCGTGAGGCGTTCGACATCAATTGGACGACGCGTCTTAAAAAATCCGTAATACTCCGGCACTGACCGCAGAAAGCGGTCGATCATCAGCGTACTGCTTGGCGCAAAGGGTGTGACATAACGTAAGTAATCGGCAGGCAATAAGATGTCTGGCGACCACGGACCGATGCGATTAAATTGCTGAGGTAAAACACCACGAATCGGCACGCTGTTGGGCAGCTTTTCATGCGTTAAATATTTGCCAACCACCTCTGGATCGCTATTAAACGCCTCTCGCCAGTAACGCTGTGTTAACCACACACCAGTCGAACGCTTCTCGGTCGCTGGGAACTCAAGCTGCAACAATTCAATAAGGTGGGGTTCGAATACTAATGCGAGCGGTTGGTAAAGAGCGTAATCATTGGATCGAAAGTCAAACATGCGTGTGCGCAGCCAAGCGACATCGGTGACATAGGGTAAATCCTTTAATGACGCTATGGTTTGCTGACTTACGCCCGCTTGCCGACCATCATCATACACCGATGAAAGAGTGTAAAAGTCGGCTTCACTGCCGACCCAATCGGGATTCTCAAAAAACAACACATCGCCCAAACGCAGAACCATAGCAAACACAAAGCTAATGAGGCTGAAACCAACAATGAGGATCAACACTTTACCGCGCTGACCCGCCCAGCGGTTCCATTCACAGAGTAAGTCAAACAGTAGCCGACTACTCACCATGCGTGATGGTTCCGTCTTTTAAACGAATTTGCGTATCACACTTCGCCGCGACCTTATCATCGTGGGTCACGATAATTACGGTCGTGCCCGCTTGAGCCAACGACATGAGTAACTCAGAAATCATATCCCCTGTTTTCGAATCAAGGTTACCGGTCGGCTCGTCGGCGAGTACCAAACTGGGTTGATTTGCCAAAGCGCGTGCTATTGCAACGCGTTGTTGCTGCCCCCCAGATAGCTGACTCGGCTTTGCGTCCAGCTTATCCTTTAACCCAACACTGTCTAACACCGCCAATGCGCGTTGGTGATATGCCCGTTTGTCGAGCTCGCGGTTGTAGCGCATCGGCAACACGACATTATGAAGCACACTTAAGTGACTGATTAAATTGAAATTCTGAAAAACCCAGCCAATCTCGCGGTTTCTAAGGTGTGCGAGCTGTTGATTATCCAATGCTGCCGCATTGGTATCGCTTATTGTGTAGGTGCCTTTATAGCCTCTGTCCAACAAGCCTAAGATCGATAAAAGCGTTGATTTACCGCTCCCCGAGGGCCCAACAATCGCCAGTGTTTCACCCTCACCGACCGAAAAGCTCACATTGCTTAGCGCCATGACCTGTTGCGTGCCATCACTAAATGCCCGTGTAACCTTGTCTAGCTTAAGCAATTCAGCCATTTTCTAACTCGCTCTTAGGTATTTCTGTTGCAGACTGATACGCTTCAGGCACATTGATCAGCACACGATCGCCCGCTTTAAGACCACTCAACACCTCAATGTATTGGTTGCCCATCAGCCCGAGCCGCACCTGCTGCCGCACGTAGCGATTATCACGAAGTACAAACACATCGAGCATCGAGTGATTGCGCGTGACCCCCTCAAAAATAGGTAAACGAGTCACTTCTGTGAGTTGTTGCGTTGCTATCTCAGCCGAAATATCTAAGTTCGGCCGTGCCGACTCGGGCAACGCCTCACTGAACTTAACCTCAAGGCGAACCTGATTATTCTCGGCACTGGGATAAACCCTAAGTACTTCGCCATTGACCACAGTATCGCGAATATTAACCGTGACCTGCTGGGATGGCACAACATGATTAGCGTCTTGCGCCGAGATCAGCAAATCGGCGTATAAATGAGACGGTTCCGTTATCTGTGCGAGTGTCTGCCCGCGCTCAATCGAACTACCGACCTCTAAACTCGTACCCAACTCATTAAGAATGCCAGCCCGCTTGGCAGTCACATTAAGTTGTTGAATATCATACCGAACCATTTCCAGCTCTTTTTCAGCCTCTTTGAGCTGATATTGAGCCGCCTTTAACTCAGCCTGCTTAGACTTCTCAAAAGCATCTAGCTTACGTTGCTGCAACTGATGCTTTAACTTAGTTTGCTCTAAGCTGGTCTCTGAGCGCATGTAATCAAGCTTGGCTACGATCGCCTCCTCGAGCAAAAAGGCTTTCGTCTCTAACTCTTTTTGTGCAAAGGTGATTTCGCTTTCCATTAGCGCCAGATCGTTCTCGAGCGTAATGCGACGCTCATACAGTTGGGCCTCGGTGGACTCTAAGTTTGCCTGAGCACGAAGAACCGCCAGTTCAGCCGTATCAAGCTGCCGCATTAACGACGGGTTACGCAGCGTGATAATTAGCTCAGACTGCTCAATATGTTCGCCAGGGTACTGATGAATCGTTTCAATCGTGCCACTCACCTCTGCGATAACCGTACTGCTATTTCTTGGGCGCAACCGACCATATGCCGCAACCGAGCGTTTAACGGCACCCGTATCCACCTCAAGTTGACTTGGATTCAGCACCGTATTTTGACTTAACGACGCAACCGCACTGCTGAGCCCCCAAAATACAAGTGCAAGGGCGGAGCAAGACACGGCGATAATAAGCCACTTTTGCAGTCTCGATTTTCGCGAAGGTATGGTTAGCATAACGTCAGCACTTATTGGTTGTAGCCAGTTAAGGAAGTCACGACTTTATACTTCTCGAACTTATTAATTTTGGATAAACCGGCTAGGCGCGCCTTATAAGCTGCTTTGAGTTCGTCAGACAGTAAATGTAAGACCGAGCTACCATCCTGAGAGACCGGTAAATCAAAAAATAGAATTACTATGGCGTTCTTGGGAATGCTCCTTTCGTAACCCAATACCTGACTCAGCGTCTCGGGGGTGACCTCAATTGAGCAGCCATGCTTCATGAACAGATCAGCATCTGAGGGCAGTAACTCTTCAACCTCAACTTTACTGATAAAGCGTGCGGACCCACTATCGTAGATAAACGCAGCATTTTGATAAAACTCGCAGCTATTTTCTAAAAAGAACGCCTCGACCCTATCAAACCTATCAGCGTGAATCTCGGTCCATCCTTCACGCTCTTGTGCATGTGTAAGTGTAACGAAAAAAGTAGAGACAACCATAAACGTTAAAATAGTAAATGCTTTTATCATATGTAACCTACCAATAAGAGAGATAGGATCGCAACTTCACGAAGTTGCGATCCTAATGTTTTATTTAACAACGGACCGAACATGGTGACTCGGATGTACACATTTTAAGAGTTCTCTCGGCTGTCTCTACGTAACACACGTAGCTATCGCCAACATTTCCACAGACTGAGTCGCCACATGCTGCCCAAACTGACAAAGATGTTGAAGCGACAACCAACGCCGATAGAACACTCAATACTTTTTTCTTGATCATTTTTAATTCCTTGGTTTGTGTAAATTAACAATTGCTGTACATCAAGGACTTCAATCAGCAAATCATTATTAGCAGAGAAAAACATAATGATCAAACTTTATTAATATCTTTATCATATTACATATAGAAATTATAAAATCGACAAATATGTTTTATAATTCCTTGGTTAGAAGTGGTATCTCAATGTAAGTCGAGTGAGCAGCAAGAAGTAATCGCACACAGTCTATTTTTAGGTTGGACACTTCATTTAGCACCAGCGGTATATATTCTTCCGCCTCCAGTTAGAACAAATAATACGTATTTTACTTAGGTATGCTGACGCAATCCCAACTCATGACGATAATGGTGGGATATCGCAAGAAAGCAGTATAGGGAAATTCCTTCAGCCCTCTCGAGGCCTCAAGTTATTGGACAAGGAATTAATCATATAACTAAAGGTTATTTTCAGGGATGCCGCAGGATATTACGTTCACAACGATTCCGTTCGCGGCCTTTTGAAAGATAGAGATCTTCAAGCCGTAATGGGAATTAACGCTTAGTGAATTATTCTGCTAATAATTATTTTCCATTTCCGCTTTGAGCGAACAGCGGACTCAATAGAAATCCGATTTTTCAACTTTTAGTGCGCTTATACGTAAATATGGTTACTCTATAAGTTCGAAATCAACCATTGAAAAGGATTTCAATATGCTTATTCTCAGCCGCCGGGCATCCGAGAAGGTAACAATAGGTAACGACATAACCGTCACTGTTTGTAGGGTCAAACATGACCAGGTAAAGCTTGGTATCGATGCTCCAACAGGCGTTGTGGTTATGCGAGACGATGCGGTCGCACAGGCTCCCAAAACAAAAAATAAGCTCAGGGTGACTTCACCCTGAGCCTATCCCTTACAATCCAAGTTCGGTCATTAGCTGGCGCTTATAGTTGCCGCCCAGCGGAAGTATTGTCTCGTCAGCCAGTTCGACTTCCTGGTATCGACCGAGCTCTGACAGAAGCTTTCTTAGCTGATCACGCTTTACAATATGGCTTCGGTGGATGCGAATGAATCTATCGTCCAGTATGTCTTCCATGTCAGACAATGTTGCCCGATGAAGCACTCGTTCGTTACCGAAGTAAATCTTCACGTAGTTACCAAACGCTTCCACACGCTCGATGGAAGCAACCGCAACAAAACGAACCTCACCAGGACGTGTTTTAACAGCAATAATGTTTCGTCTTATGCTACCCATACCTAGTCCCTTTCCATAACCAGGTCGGCATCGATGCTATTACCACCGGCCAGTCTAATCGACGTTCTCCCTTTTATTGAGTAGTCATTGTAAATAGCAAACAGCAACGTTGTGCTGAGCCCTATCGCCACTATGGCGGTGATCAGTGAGCCGGTAGATAAGGTTCCGATAATGCCAGAGCCCCAGCCCATTGGATTCCAAAAGTTTGTGGCAAAAACGCCTGCAGAGCCAACGGCTAACGCAAAGGCACCGGATGATGCCGATTTTAATGTTTTCACGTCATCTGCCAGTGATGCGCTTTGTACTGCAATAACCTCATCTTTTCTATCTATGGCTCTCTCAAGTTCGCTTTTCGTTTTAACCACGGTTACATTTGACATAAAACCCTCCTAGTTGACAGCTTAAAAGTTGCAGGGTTAACTGCCATAAGGTGATATAGGTTTTAATCATTTTTCATTAGATAATAGAGCGACAATTAAAAAACGTGAGCCGCAACAAAATCTCTAACTCAACGTGGAGGCACGAAAAATGGATGTTTGGCTGGAGCGCCTAAAACGATTTTTAGAAATCATCCGACCGAAAACATATAATGTTATCGCTAGACTCCTCGTATTCACAGGCCTCACAATTGTTGTCGAATCCCAGCTAAACCTTTTTCAAGCTATTCTGATTTATCTATGCGAGCTTTTCTTCGGGAAGGCAGACATCTTAATCGAATTATTTCGAGGTTCTAGTACCCCTTGGTTGGGTTTTAGCCTAATAGTGATAGGTGTCGTCTACCATTCTGCGATTACGATAGGAAAAGACCTAGTTGAGGCCCAGCTGCAAGCCAAAAAGGCGAAGCCTGAGTTGGAAATGAAACTATTAAACGTCGATATGGAGGAGTTTAAAAAGAATGTCATAAGGTTGAGGGGCGTTCTCGCCGAGTTACCCGACGCAAAGGACATTCCAACCCTAGAAGCTCCCGCACACTATGAAACAATGTATCATTTATCGGGGATAGCTGGTCTTAATCACGGTGAACGCTTACACCCAGATTTCTTCCACCACCGTTCCAACTACCTTAAAACTTGGGGAGGCGCTGAACTACTCACCCTCAAGCTAAAGAATAGCTCCTCAACAAAAGCAACAGGCGTCTCTGTGGAAATAAAACTAGAAAAGAAAAAAGGATTAAGCGTGGACAATACACGGGAAAGTGTACCCCACTCACCAAAGAGAAAAAAGCCATCACTACTAGAAGAGACAATGCGGTTTGACTCCCCTCCAACGCAATTCGACATAACACAAGACCATACCTACAACGAGTATACCTTTTTATGGGAGCCTAACGATATCCAGGCTGGCGCTCAGACATCAAGCGATACATTTATATTTTTAAAGTCCAGCATTGTGTCACGTATCGAGTTGACTATATTTTGCGACCAATTCGAAACCCCGAAAAAAATCGTTTACGACATCATTCCGCCTAACGAGATAAGAAACATTACACTTTCAGAGCTACAATATGATGATGAGGAGTTCGATAAGCTTGCCAATGAGCTAATTATGGATGGCTATTTTGACAGAGAGTTTGAACGGATGAGTTTGAGGTTCGAACATCAAGCAGAAGAAACACTTCCTTAAGACAAAAATAGGGGCTAGTTGCCCCTAAAGCTCTAACTCAGCAAAGTCCCTATCAACATCTTCCTGAGTAATGCCGATATAACGCAAGGTCACAGCCTCAGAGCTATGGCGCAGCATCTTCATTACTCTGGCAATGTCATTGGTATTCTTGTAAAGATGATAACCACGGGTCTTTCGCATTGAGTGAGTTCCTAGTTTAATGCCTACCTCCTTTCCTATCTCGGCGAACGCCCGCGAAACATAACGGCGGCTAATCGGTGCCTCGTCCAAACCTTTGGACCATTGGTTCCGGTAGGACTGAAACAAGTAGATATGTTCGGGATGCTCTTCTTGAATACGAGCAATAATCGACCGAGCTTTGTCGTTTAACTTAATGGTTGCCTGTTTCGACGTCTTCCCTTCAATCAGAGTCAGACGCTCATCGTGTATGTTTTCAAACTTGATGGATAGTAGATCTGAGATCCGTAACGCCAGGTTCAAGCCCACATCCCAAACATCAGCAATTTGGTGACCATAAGTTCGTTTGAGAAGGTAGCTAATCAGCTTCACGGTATCCAGATCTTTAACCGCTTGTACTTCGGCCATGATCGAGTTCCTTTTTTGCTGTAAAACGTGATTTTGAGTACTTAAGAGGGTATAAAGGGGGAAATAGCCCGTTTTTAGTCGGTTTGCTTGTTCCCATTTCCATATTTTGGGAACCTATCTGCACCTCTAAGGTGCCACTCAGTTCACAATGATATATTTTTCAGAATTACATGAATCAGTATTTGGATAGAGTTCAGCCCAATAACTAAAACAATAATAAATAAGGATGTTTATAATGAGCCGTTGGCAAGATAAATTTAATAGCCACCCTTTTCAAAAAATCTGGACACAGATTTCGGATGAAACCAATAGCCTATGACACAAAACAAGGAGAAGCTCATGCGGTTTCTACGATTAAGCGAGGTTCAAGAACGCGTCGGGCTGGGGCGCACCTCAATTTATAAAATGATGAGGGAAGGCAACTTCCCCAAGCCTGTTAACACACTCGGAAGAAACGTCGCCTGGTTAGACTCGGAAGTTGATGAGTGGATGATGGACCGCATTGATGAGAAGCGTGGCCTGTCTGTGCCAAATATCAAGTACTGAGTATAAATTTTGA
>ERZ1673960.104-NODE-104-length-13928-cov-745.047719_pt1 | contig 13928 bp, 13 predicted proteins | sample MGYA00580190_ERZ1673960 | MGnify/ENA primary metagenome ERZ1673960 (study PRJEB41334, sample SAMN05608106) | rock metagenome | biome: terrestrial subsurface; feature: shale formation; material: shale | place: USA: Pennsylvania ...
GGTAACTGACCCGAGAGCTGTTGCGCCACCCGACGGATTTCCCCGGCCCCGGGCAAGAACACCAGCAGGGAGCCGGATTGTGCCTGCAGGGCCTCTTGAATCACCGCCACCACCTGATCCGGTAACCGGGTATTGCGGGGCAACGGACGATAATGCACATCCACCGGGAAGGCGCGCCCCTCGCTGGTGATCACCGGCACATCCCCCAGCACCCGGGCAATGGGGGCGGTATCGAGCGTCGCCGACATTACCAGCAGCCGCAGATCGTCCCGCAGGGCCTGCTGGGATTCGCGCACCAGGGCCAGGCCCAGGTCGGCCTGCAGCGAACGTTCGTGAAATTCGTCGAAAAGCACCGCCGAGTAGGATTCCAGCATGGGATCGTTCTGAATCAGGCGGGTGAGGATGCCTTCGGTGACCACCTCAATACGGGTGGCGGCGGACACCCTGGTGTCCAGACGGGTGCGATAACCCACGGTCTGGCCCGGCTTCTCACCCAACTGGCCGGCCATGAATCGCGCGGCAGAGCGGGCCGCCAGTCGCCGGGGTTCCAGCATCAGGATTCTGCCGTCCCCGCGCCAGGGCGCGTCCAGCAGGGCCAGGGGCACGCGGGTGGTTTTACCCGCGCCCGGCGGCGCCTGCAGGAGGGCCGTGTTGTGAGTTTCCAGCGCCGCTTTAAGGCCGGGGAGAATGTCGTCGATGGGCAGCATGCGGAGTTATTTCGAGCGCGCGTGCCAGTCTTCCGGCTTCGGCACGAAGAAAGCCAGCAACAACCCAAACGCGAGCGCCGCCACGCCGATGCCAAAAGCGGATACCAGAGTGCCACCGGCATCTAGCCACTGCTTGGTAAGCCAGGGGCCTACCATCTGGGTGAAGCCATAGAGTGCCACCATGGCCGCCGAGAGGCGCGGCCCCTGATGCGGATGCAGCGCGCGGCCCAGACGCTGGGTCAGCAATACCGTACCCAGGAAGGTACCCCCCACCAGCGCGGCACACAGCACCAGCCCAATGGCCCCTGGCCAGAGCACGGCCGCCAGCACACCCAATAGTTGAATCAGGAAATTCAGCTTCAGCGCTGCCAGGTCGCCCAGCCGGGCACCCAGCTTGTTCCAGAGCCAGGGCGCGGGAATGGTGAACAGGGCCACGATCACCCAGGTACCATCCAGCAGCGCATGCCCGTCCGGCAGCTCCAGCTTCGCCAGCAGGGGCAGGAACGTCATGGGCAGGATATAACCCAGCCCCGCACCCGCGTAGGAAAGGAACAACGGCGCACTGGCGCGGTCGATCAGCGGCGTGTTCACCACGGCCTTTCCGGACTCGTCATGCTCTCGCACCGGAATGTGTAGCTTGCGCAGCTGCATCACGCCCCACCACGCCAACGGGATGGACAGCAGCGCCGCCGGCCACCAACGCTCAGCACCCTCCAGCCAATCGGCAGTGCCGGTCACCAGGCCACTGGACACCAATAAACCCGCGCCCACGCCGATGTACACCAGCCCACTCATGGTGGCGCGGTTGCGCAACACCAACCATTCCAGAATCAGCGCCGGTGCCTGCACAAACACCACGCCATTGGCCACACCATTGAGCCAGCGACCAGCAGAAATCATCGTCAGGTTATCGGTCTGGGTCATGACCAGCGTGGTGATCACATGAATCACTAGAAACAGCGGCAGCATGAACCGGATCTGGTCAATGCGGTGCCACTTAATCGCCACCATGGCGCCCATCAGGTAACCCAGGTAATTCCAGGTGGCCACCGCCGCGCCATCGGCGGCACTGAACTGGCCATCGGCCACCAGGTAGGGCAACAGAGGGGTATAGATAAACCGACCCAGGGTGTGCACCACCAGCAATACCAATGCGCCGGCCAGCAAAACAGTGAACAGTTGCTTAGGGTTCGGGGCGGTCTGTGAAGTCATGGCAGTTACCCGATTATTGTTGGTATATGAGTCGAAAAACCGCCAGTGTATGCAAAGCTAACAATCTTGTCAGTGTGACCTTCGATTGAGGAGCCTCTGATGAACCCCGGATCACCCCCGTGAATCGCGCTCTCGATTAGCCCGCGCCCATTGATAGATCCGCTCGTAGGCCTTCAGGAGGTGCTGTGGATTGTGGGGTGGCTGGATCAGCGCCTGCACCTCCGCCTCCGGATTCAGCAGGGCAAAGTGCCCGGAGTGATCCACCAGCAACTGGCCGTCCTCCTTCCGGTGCTGAAACACCGCACTCATACTCTTCGCCAGTTCCCGGGTCGTTTCGAGATCCCCGGTCAGGCCATGGAAGTGTTCTCCGAAAAACGCTGTGTAGTTTTTCAGCCGCTCCGGCGTGTCATGCTCCGGATCGGCACTGATCAACAGGTATTGCGGCTGCGGCAGCTCCGCCGGCAACTGCCCGTCCATCTGCCGCAAGATGGTCATCGCCATCGGACAGATGTCCGGGCAGCTTGTATAGCCAACAAAGGCAAAGGTCCAGCGGCCCTTCAGATCTTCCCGGGTGGTGGGCTCGCCCTGCTCATCGGTCAGCGTAAACTCCGCGAGCGGCCGGGCCTCGGTATAGACATAGGCGTTGTATTCCGCCAGATCCGGCGCGGGTTCCGGCTCGGCGCTGGCCAGATGCATCTGGCGGTAAAGCACAAACGAGAAAATGCTGGCGACAACCAGCAGCAAAACGACCAGCGTCGTCCGTACAGACCCACTCATCATGACTCCAGAATGATTGCCCGAAAGAGGGAGGGTATGGGATGTCTTTTCTGGCGGAAAAAAGATGTCTGAGCGCAGCGAGTTGCTTTTTTCCAGAAGAAAAGATGTCCCATGGCCTCCCGGCCCCGCCAGAACGGGGTTTCAGAAGAACACAAAATGGTCCACAAGAAGTACCACAAACAGCGCCATGAGGTAAGTGATGGAATACTTGAAGGTATTGAGCGCCACCCGGCGATCATCGTCCTTCAACAGCCGGACGGCGTACCAGACAAAGCGTAGCCCCAGTGCCAGGGCACCCACCAGATAAATACCGCCCGACATGCCTGTGACAAAAGGTAGCAGGCTGGCCGCCAGCAACAGCAGCGTATACAGCAGGATATGCAGCTCGGTGTAATGGTTGCCATGGGTCACCGGCAACATCGGAATCCCCGCCTTGGCGTACTCCTCCTTGCGGTGGATCGCCAGCGCCCAGAAGTGCGGCGGCGTCCAGGCGAAGATGATCAGCACCAGCAGCAGCGCATGCCCCTCCACCTGACCGGTCACCGCCGTCCAGCCCAGCAGCGGCGGCATGGCGCCGGCCAGACCGCCAATAGTGATATTTTGCGGCGTGGCCCGTTTCAGAAACAGGGTATAGACCCCGGCATAACCCACCAGGGAGGCCAGCGTGAGCCACGCCGTCAGTTGATTAACCATCAGCATCAACACCGCCATACCGGCGCAGGCCAGCGCCATGGCAAAGGCAATGGCCTCAAACGGCGAAATACGCCCGGTGGCCACTGGCCGCCGACGGGTCCGGGCCATCAAGGTGTCGATTTTCTGGTCGACAATGTGATTGACCACCGCCGCCGAGCCGGCCAGCAACGCAATGCCCAGGTTGCCAAACAGCAGCACCTGCCAACCCGGCACCCCCGGCGCGGCCAGCAACATGCCGATCACCGACGTCAGGATCATCAGCGCGACCACCTTGGGCTTGGTCAGCTCCAGGAAATCCCGCCAGCCAATCGCCCGGCCGCGGGCTTGAAGTGGTTTCTGGATCGGCAGTGTTCTTGTGGAATTGTTCATGCCGTCGCCTCCCGAGAGATGACTGGTGGGCTATCCATACTAGCCCTGGGTTCCGGTAACTGGTGATGGCGCCAGATCAGGTGCACCACCGACACCAACAGCAACGCACCCATGGCATTGTGCGCCACCGCAATGGTCAGAGGGATATGTAATAGGACATTGGCCAGCCCCAGGCACACCTGCAGTACCAAGGCCGCAGCCACCCACTTCAGTGGCCCGCTCAGCCCGGTCTCGCGTCGCTGGCGCCAGAGCGCCACCAGCAGCACCGTGAAATACGCCAACACCACCAGGGCACCCAGCCGATGAGTCACGTGGATGGTGACCCGGCCATCGGCCGTCAGCTGGCCGCCCAGGTAATTGGGGCCTACCTGCTGGGTAACATCAAAGCCATGCCGGAAATCCATCCCCGCCGGCCACCACTGGCCCTGGCAGGTGGGTAAATCGGTGCACGCCACGGCTGCGTAGTTGGCTGCCGTCCAGGCGCCGAGCGCAATCTGCAGAATCACCAGTAGCAAGCCGCCATACAACCAGGGACGAATGCCCGTCAGAGGATGGTTGGGTCCGAACGTCCGGGACGGCTGACCAGAGCGGGCGCGCTTTCTCAATCGGAGCGTCAGCAGGAACAGTAAGGTCAGGGTGGTGAAACCGCCAAGCAGGTGCAGGGCCACCACCTGGGGCCAGAGTTTGAGGGTCACCGTCCACATGCCAAACGCGGCCTGCAGGACCACAAAGCCGGCGATAAACAACGGCAAGCGAACAGGAATGCCGAACTTACGGTAGCGAACGGCCGTCACGGCCAGTCCGAATATCAACAGGCCCAGGGTGCCGGCGGCGTAACGATGGATCATTTCCGGCCAGCCCTTGGCCACATCCACCGGGCTTTGTGGAAAGCGGGCGTTGGCAATGGCGATATTGTCAGCGTCCTGCGGCACGGTCAGGAAGCCATAACAGCCGGGCCAGTCCGGGCAGCCCAGGCCTGCGTGGACGAGCCGGGTCCATGCGCCCAGGGTGATCACCACCAACGCCAACCCACAGCCAACCGCAGCCCAGACAGCCATTTTCCGGGCCGGGGCCTGGGTCGCCAGGGTTGTCTCACGCTCAGTTTCCACCTTCGCCATGCCCACACGCCTCGTCAGCCAATCTGGGAGAGCTTCAGCAAATGCTTCAGATCCTTCAGTAATTGCTTGCCGGTATGCTCCGGACCATAACCCATCATCACATTGCCGAAGGGGTCAATCAGCAGAATGCCCGGCTGGTTCGCCGGATTGATCGCTTCAGGCCAGGCACCAGTACCCGACCGTTGCAGACGCTCCATTAAGCGGTATTCTTCAGGCCAGCGCTGCGCCAGGTCGGCAGGGATGGAGCCCAGCCAGGCCGACCGACTGACACGGGGCGCGCTCTTGCCCAGTGCAATGTTTACCTGACGGGCCAGATACAACAGTCGCTCGCAACGGGCGTCACAGTCCTGGGCGACAACAAGCATATGCCACTGAGGGTCCGCCTGCTCGACGCCAAAACGAGCCGAAAAAGGCTGGCCGTTGGCAGTTTCGAGATTCAGCTGCTGTACCGGAATCAGGGGTTGGATCAAAGTGCCTTCGTTGGTCTGGCTGGAGGGATTCAGCCACCCGGTGAAGTACATGATGCTGGCCACAATTATCGGCCCAAAACCTACTGCAAACAGCAGCAGGGCCGTTCGCCGACCCCGGCGAACCTGTTGGGGGCCAGGCTGCCCTGAATCTGGCGTGGCATTAGCCGTCGTTGTTGTCATTATCGGCTCCTGGGGTTTTCCGGTAACTTGCCACTACTGTCAATATAGTCAGCGCCAGGGCCAGTGCAAACCACTGGGCGGCATAGCCATAGTGGGTTTTGGGTCCCATCACATCCGGTGACTGGTCAGCCCGGTAGGCTCCTGGCTGCCGGCTGCCGGAGAGCTGGATAATCATCGTCGCTGGCCGGAACGCCTCGCCGGCAACCACTTCTCTGGGCAAGGTCTGGACCCTCCGGGGCCAGGGCCCGGTTGCCGGTTTTGATTCCGCCAGCATCGGTGGTTCCGGATACGGTGCCAGCCGGCCCTGCAACGTTACCCGCTGCGTCGGTGTGTCGATGGACGGCAACTGATCGCGGGTCCGCCCGGCAGGCACCCAGCCACGATTGACCACCACAACCGGCCCGGCTTCCGGCTCAAAAAGGCTCAACACTTCATACCCCGGCACACCGTCCCGGGTGCGGTTATCCAGAAGCCATACCGGCTCCGCGTATCGGCCAGAAAGGGTGACCGGCTGGCCGGTGCGCATCTCCCGGCTCACCTGCTCAGCCCAGGGCCGCTGCTGTGCCGAGCTCTGCCAGGCCCGTAACCGTTCTTCCTTCTGTGCCGCCCGGTCCAGTTGCCAGATTCCCAGAGCCACCAGAACTGGCAGAAACACGCCAGTGAACAGCAACAACCGCCAGTCAAACTGCCATTGCCGTGCCATTACCCGGCCCTTTGTGCGGCTTTGCTATAGTGAAACCAATTACCCGGAGATTCTTCGGCTATCCAGAATGTCCCAGCAGGGGATTGGCCCATGCTCAAAATTGCCATCGTCATACTGCTCCTGGCTGTCATTGTGAGCCTGTTCAGCGGCCTGTTCTTCCTGATTCGCGATCGCGGAAAAACCCGCCGGGTGGTGAACTCCCTGGCGGTGCGGGTCTCGCTCAGTGTCTTGCTATTGCTGGTAGTACTGATTGCCCTGTGGACCGGCAATCTATCACTGAATCCAACGCCATGACCCACTGATTTAAATGATGTAGACGAAGACAAACAGACACAACCAGACCACATCCACGAAGTGCCAGTACCAGGACGAGGCTTCAAAACCAAAGTGACTGTCTTCGGTAAAGTGCCCTTTCTGAACCCGGAAGAACATGACGATCAGCATGATGGTGCCCAGGGTCACATGGGCCCCGTGGAAGCCGGTCAGCATGAAGAAGGTACTGCCGTAGATGCCGGAGCTCAGCGTCAGGTCCAGGTCCTGGTAGGCATGCACGTACTCCTCGGCCTGCAGGACCAGGAAGGCCAGGCCGAGCAGAATGGTCGCGCCCAGCCACAGCTTGAGCTTCTGACGATTGCCCGCCTTCAGGGCATGATGGGCCACGGTGATGGTGAACGAGGAGCTGACCAATAGAATGGTATTGATGAAAGGCAGCCCCCAGGGGCCGATCACTTCCTTGGGACCGGGGAAGGCCTCCGGGTCGGGGTTATTGATCAACGGCCAACTGGCCTGGAACCCCTCCCAGAGCATGTTGGCGGTGGCCTTGTCCCCCTCGCCGCCAAGCCAGGGCACGGCAAACATCCGCACGTAGAACAGCGCGCCAAAAAAGGCGGCGAAGAACATGACTTCCGAAAAAATGAACCAGCTCATGCCCCACCGGAAAGACCGGTCCATCTGATCGCTGTACAGCCCGGCGCGGCCCTCCCGGATGACGCTGCCAAACCAGCCAAACAGCATGTACGCCATCACCAGGGCACCGGCGAAAAACATCAGCCAGGACAGAGTGGTGCTTTCGCCCTGTTTGGCGTTGACCATGATCGAGGCCACCCCGTAGAGGGTCAGTCCCAAGCCCACCGTGGCAATGATCGGCCACTTGCTCTGCTCTGGAACGTAGTAGCTCTGTTCTTGTGCCATGACTCTCTCCAATCTGCTGGCCGGGGCTATTTCACCTCCGGCGGCGTGGCGAAGGTGTGGTAGGGGGCCGGCGAAGGTACCGTCCACTCCAGGCCTTCCGCTCCTTCCCAGGGTTTGGCCGGGGCCTTCTCGCCACCCCGCACGCACTTCACCACAATGAACAGGAACAGGATCTGGGTGGCGCCAAACAGGAAGGCGCCAATGCTGGAGACCATGTTGAAATCGGCGAACTGCAAAGCGTAATCCGGAATTCGCCGGGGCATGCCGGCCAAGCCCAGGAAATGCATGGGGAAGAACGCCAGGTTCATGCCCACGAATGACAACCAGAAATGGGTTTTGGCCAGGGTCTCGTCATACATGTGGCCGGTCCACTTGGGCAGCCAGAAATACGCGGAGGCGAAGATACCGAAAATGGCACCGGGCACCAGCACATAATGGAAGTGGGCCACCACGAAGTAGGTGTCGTGGTACTGGAAGTCTGCCGGCGCGATGGCCAGCATCAGGCCGGAAAAGCCGCCAATGGTGAACAAGACAATGAAGGCCACGGCGAACAACATCGGGGCCTCGAATGTGAGGGAACCCCGGAACATGGTGGCGACCCAGTTGAATACCTTCACCCCGGTGGGCACCGCAATCAGCATGGTGGCGTACATGAAAAACAGCTGGCCGGTCAGGGGCACGCCGACGGTAAACATGTGGTGAGCCCATACCACGAAGGACAACAAGGCAATCGCCCCCACCGCGTACACCATAGAGGCGTAACCAAACAGCGGTTTACGCGAAAACGCCGAGACAATGTGGGAGATCGCACCAAATGCCGGCAGGATCATGATATAGACCTCCGGATGCCCGAAGAACCAGAACACATGCTGGAACAGCACCGGGTCGCCACCGCCGGAGGCATCGAAGAAGCTGGTGCCGAAGTGGATGTCCATAAGCATCATGGTGACCACGCCAGCCAGTACCGGCATCACGGCGATCAGCAGGAATGCGGTGATCAGCCAGGTCCACACGAACAGGGGCATCTTCATCAGGGTCATCCCCGGTGCCCGCAGGTTCAGGATGGTGGCAATCACATTGATCGCACCCATGATCGAGGAAATACCCATGATGTGGACGGCGAAAATGAAGAAGGTGGTGCTGGGCGGTCCGTAGGTGGTAGAGAGCGGCGCGTAGAAGGTCCAGCCGAAGTTTGGCGCGCCCCCCTGCATGAACAGGGTGGACACCAGAATCAGGAACGCACAGGGCAGCAGCCAGAAGCTCCAGTTGTTCATGCGCGGCAGGGCCATGTCCGGCGCGCCGATCATCAACGGAAGCATCCAGTTGGCCAGCCCCACAAACGCCGGCATTACCGCCCCGAACACCATGATCAGCCCGTGCATGGTGGTCATCTGGTTGAAGAATTCCGGCTGCACAATCTGCAGGCCCGGCTGGAACAGTTCGGCCCGGATCACCATCGCCATGCTGCCACCGAGCAGGAACATGGTGAAGCTGAAGATCAGGTACATGGTCCCGATGTCTTTGTGGTTGGTGGTAAACAGCCAGCGCGTGATCCCGCTGGCCGGGCCATGATGGTGTTCCTGGCTGTGAGTATCTGCAACCGCGCTCATGAAAGCCCCCGTTATTCGCTCATATATTCCATGATTTCCTTGGGTGAAACCATATCGCCGGTGTCATTACCCCAGGCATTGCGCTCGTAGGTGATGACCGCTGCCAGCTCCACTTCGCTTAGCTGCTCACCGAACGCCTGCATGGCCGTGCCGGAAACTCCGTTCACAACAATGTCGGTGTGGGCGTTAATATCCCCGGTCGCGATGGCGCTGCCCCGGAGGGCCGGGAAGGCGGGCGGGGAGCCGCTGCCGTCCGGCTGGTGACAGGCGGCACATACGGTGTTGTAGACGCTCTCACCCCGCTCCATCAGTTCGTCGCGGGTCCAATCTTTCTGGGTCAGCTCCCGTTCGCGTTCGGCGGCCGCACGCTGGTCCGCCACCCAGGTCTGGTACTCTTCCTGCGGCACCGCCTCAACCACGATCGGCATGAACCCGTGGCCCTTGCCACACAGCTCCGTGCACTGGCCGCGATAGATGCCGGGTTCATCGATGCGAGCCCAGGCCTCATTGATAAAACCCGGGATGGCATCTTTTTTTACACCCAGCGCTGGCACCCACCAAGAGTGAATAACGTCGTTGGAGGTAAGCAGGAATCGGACTTTCTCGCCCACGGGGACTTTCACCGGGTTATCCACTTCCAGCAGATAGTTCTTGTCCTTGGCCTGGCGGTTCTGGATCTGATCCGTCGGAGTGGTCAGGTTGGAAAAGAAGCTGAATTCCTCATCCACGTATTCGTATTGCCAACGCCACTGGTAGCCGGTGACCTTGATGTCCACGCCGGCATCGCTGGCGTCGTACATATCGATCAACGTTGCCGTAGCGGGTATGGCCATGGCCACCAGGATGGCAAAGGGAATGATGGTCCAGAGGATCTCCACCACGGTGTTTTCATGGAAGTTGGCCGGCTTGTGGCCCCTGGATTTGCGGTGGGCAATGATCGACCAGAACATCACCCCGAAAACCACCACGCCGATGGCCACACAAATCCCCAGGATGGTCATGTGCAGGTCGAAAATCTGATTACTGCTCTCAGTCACCCCCGGCGACATGTTAATGGTCCACTCGGCCAGGCTCACCGATGGAATTGCAACGCCAGCCACTGCGACAACCGGGAGGGCCCGTTTGGTTTGCACGCGCATACTGTGTCCCCACAGAGTGTTATTCTTGTCGATTTTTGCGTCTGTCCAAAAACGGAGTTATCACATCCGAGTATAGACACAGATCAAGAAATGACTAAAAACCGGCCGAATTTAGTGGGATAGTCTGACAATTTTGAGAACCAAGTGGACTGACAATGCCTTGCGTGCCACCGACCGGCGCCTTTGGGCGCTGGCCTGGCCGTTGATGCTGACCAACCTCACCGTACCTTTGCTCGGCCTGGTGGATACCGCCGTGCTCGGTCACCTGAACAGCCCGGAATACCTGGGAGCGGTGGCCGTGGGCGCCAACCTGTTCAGTATCCTGTACTGGACGTTCGGGTTCATGCGCATGGGCACCACCGGCCTGGCAGCCCAGGCCTGGGGCCAACGCAATCCGTTTGCCCAGGTCGCACTCCTGCTTCGTTCCCTGGTGCTGGCGGTGGCCATCGGATTGTTGCTCATCCTTTTCCACAAGCCTCTGATAACTCTGGGCCTGAAATTGATGAATCCGAGCCCGGAGGTGGCTGACCTTGCGGCCGAATATGCCGGCATCCGTATCTGGAGTGCGCCGGCCGTACTCTGCCAGTACACCCTGGTGGGCTGGCTGATCGGTACACAGTTCCCCCGGGGCCCCATGGTGATGCTGATCATCGCCAACGGCATTAACATCATCCTGGATGTGCTGTTTGTCACGGTACTGGGCTGGAACAGCCGGGGCGTGGCGTTGGCAACGGTGACCGCCGAGTACGGCGCCACGGCCATTGGCCTGGCCATCGTGCTAACCCGCATGCCGGAGGGGCAGCGCCTGACGCGGGAGCTGTTCGGACAACTGGCCGATTACCTGAAGATTCTCCGGGTCAATCGCTACATCATGGTCCGCACCATCACCTTGCTGCTGGTACTGGCCTTCTTTACCGCTCAGGGCGCGCGCCAGGGCGATACCATCCTGGCGGCGAACGCGGTGCTCATCACCTTCCTGCTGCTCATTTCCAATGCCCTGGATGGCTTTGCCAACGCCGCTGAAGCCCTGATTGGAGAGGCGGTGGGCAAGGGCAGTCGTCGCCGATTCCGCACGGTATTTGCCTCCGCCCTGCGCTGGTCCCTGTGGGGAGCATTGATCCTGACCATCGGATTTGTGCTGGGCGGGCGCTGGCTGATCAGCCTGTTAACCGGCATCCAGGAAGTCCAAATCGCAGCCTGGCATTATCTGCCCTGGCTTTGGCTGCTACCCTTTGCGTCGGTATGGGGATTCCTGCTGGATGGTGTCTTCATTGGTGCCACCCGCACCCGGGAGATGCAGAACACCATGCTGTTTTCCGCATTCGTCGTGTTCCTCCCGGTATGGTGGTTCACCACCGGCTGGGGCAACCATGGTCTCTGGTTTGCCCTGATCAGCCTGATGCTGGCCCGCGCCGCCAGCATGGGATGGCTGAGCTGGCGTTACACCCGTAATGGCACCTGGTTTCAGCACGAATGATTGTCAGTTGCACGGCAGTTTTCCAAATATTGGCTACACTGTGCGTAAACAACAGGGCGGCACCGGGAGCGGCCCATCAACCAACGGTTCGGATACCTCTGGAGGCGCCTTGCGACCTCAAACAGCGCAGAGTAAGACTGCACCCGATATGACACCACAGGTTGTCCTTGAAATCATTGATCAGGCAAGGCGCCAGGAAGCGCGTTCCGGCACCTTCTTCCGCCAGATGAAGGCTGTCCGTCTTCGGCTGCCTTCATCAGTGGTGGTCGATTGCAACCAGCAATCGGCCCATTGCCTGTTCCGGTTTGCGGTGGAATACATCGAAATGGCGCCACGCCTGATCGAATGCGTTGATGCGTGCGCGGCCGAGGCCGGGTGCCAAAAGCTGTTCGCTCCGTTCACCGAAGCCGCCGCCCGCTATTTTACCCAACCGTCGGCACAACTGATTCGTTATGAGGGGCTGGACGGCCTGTTGATCCGCGCCTACCAGTGCCATCGGCTGATGGAGGACATGCACGACAATAACCGCTCCATCCGGGCCAGCGAGTTGTTTGACCTGGAAGCTGTGCGGGCCAACCTGCTGGTGCACCAGATGATTGGCGAACCCTTCGCCAACGAGTTGGACGAGGCCATTACACTGACGGTCATGAAACTTGCCGGCACCCCGGATTTCTACGACCTGGATCTTGAACCCTTCATCCAGCAGGTTAACAACCGTGCCTGGGACTGGATGCGCAATTACTGGGAAAACCTGCTGGTCCGCAACCATATTTATTTCGCACTGGGTTCTTATCGCTGACACTGATCACTGTATCTTCAACAAAAAATCCGTATTCTTCGCGTTTAGATTCATCATTGAGGGAAAGACGACGTGCTCGAGAATGCTGACCTGGGGAAGTTACTGATCCGCCTGACCGTCGGTGGACTGATCCTGTTCCACGGCATCGCCAAGGTGTTCAATGGTCTCGGATTTGTTGAAGGCCTGCTGGCCAGTCACGGCCTGCCCACAGAACTCGCCTGGGGGGTCTATCTGGGCGAAATAGTGGGGCCCCTGATGGTCATCCTTGGCTACCAGACCCGCATTGGAGCGATGTTAATCGTCATCAACATGATCGTCGCGATTGCCCTGGCGCATACCAATGAATTGTTGGCACTCAGCCAAACCGGCGGACTGGCCCTGGAACTGCAGCTGTTTTTCCTTCTGAACGCCGCTGCCGTCATCTTCCTGGGTCCGGGCAAATACAAACTTAAAAACTAACCAGAGGTTTTTGACTCCCGACGGCATTTCCTGCAAATTAGCCGGCTTTTCAAACTGCCGGCGCTCACAAGGCGCCGGTAAAGCCACAATTCCTACCCGGAGTTTGCCATGAATGCCGTTGTTGCCGCGGTACTGATCATGCTCGTACTGAGCCTGTGCCGCATCCACGTTGTTGTTGCCCTAATTATTGGCGCCATTTCCGGTGGCCTGATTGCCGGCATGTCGCTGGACGCCACCATTGATGCCTTTAATAACGGCCTGGGCGGCGGCGCCACCGTGGCCCTGTCCTACGCCACCCTCGGTGCCTTCGCAGTCGCCATTGGTAAATCCGGCCTGGCCCACGCCCTGGCCGACCGGGCACTGGCCATGGTCGGCCGCCAGGATGACAGCGCAGCCAAGGGCATTCGTTTCGTGATTATTGGCCTGCTGGTGGCCATTGCCATGTCCTCCCAGAACATTCTGCCGATCCACATCGCCTTCATCCCGCTGGTGGTACCGCCGCTGCTGTACGTGATGGCGAAACTGCGCATGGACCGCCGGCTGGTGGCCTGCGTGCTCACCTTCGGTCTGATCACCCCGTACATGTTCCTGCCGGTGGGCTTCGGCGGCATTTACCTGAACGAAATCCTGCTGGCCAACGTGGCCGACAACGGCGTGGATGCCAGCGAGTTGAACGTCATGTCCGCCATGGCCCTGCCGGCCCTGGGCATGCTGCTGGGGGTTCTGGTGGCGGTGTTCTTCAGCTACCGGGGCAACCGGGATTACAACCTGGAAGCCATTGCCAAAACCGAACGCACCGACATCCAGTACAACCCCAAAACCCTGATCATGGCCCTGGTGGCCATTGTGGTGGCCTTCGTGGTGCAGCTCTGGCTAGGCTCCATGATCCTGGGCGCCCTGGCGGGCTTTGTGCTGTTTAATGTGTCCGGCGTGGTGAAGTGGAAGGAAGCGGACGATCTGTTCACCGAAGGCATGAAAATGCTGGCCATGATCGGCTTCATCATGATCACCGCCAACGGCTTTG
>ERZ1673960.105-NODE-105-length-13644-cov-889.747222_pt1 | contig 13644 bp, 11 predicted proteins | sample MGYA00580190_ERZ1673960 | MGnify/ENA primary metagenome ERZ1673960 (study PRJEB41334, sample SAMN05608106) | rock metagenome | biome: terrestrial subsurface; feature: shale formation; material: shale | place: USA: Pennsylvania ...
TCTTCGCGGCCAAGGGCACAGGGGGCCAGCACCGATGCCACGGAAACCTTGTCAAAATCCGCCTGGATAAAACGCCCTTCGCGGTCGGCCTGCTCATTGGCAAAGCCGTACATGATGGCCTTGGGGAAATGACGGGTATAGATGCCCACACCGCCGTGCTCGTTCAGCTCGCCATCAATGAAGTAGGCCTCATAGCCTTCGGGAATCAGGTTCTGGTCTTCAATCTCATAGGCGCGCATGCGGTGATCCTGAACGCAGACCACGTCCGCGTCCTGGTCGGCCAGCCAGTCGAAAAAACCGTTTTCAACAGCCCGGGCCAGACCATTGACACTGATTGATACTACCCGCATACGTGTTCCCTGATTCGCTTTGTGTGTATGATACCGTTTTTACATTCTATTTAAAGTTGCAACCCCGCCAGAACCCTTGCCATGCACGACTATCAGCGAAAGTTTATCGAGTTTGCCATCCAGCGGAATGTGCTGCGTTTCGGAGAGTTCACCCTCAAATCCGGGCGCACCAGCCCCTACTTTTTCAACGCCGGGCTTTTCAACACCGGCGACGACCTGCTCCAGTTAAGCAAAGCCTATGCCGCAGCGATAGAACGCAGCGGGCTGGATTATGACATTATTTTCGGGCCAGCCTATAAGGGCATTCCCTTGGCCACCGTGACCGCCATGGCGCTGGCTACAGACGGTAACAGCAAACCCTTTGCATTCAATCGCAAAGAGAAGAAAGATCATGGCGAAGGCGGCAACATTGTCGGCGCACCATTAGAAGGCAAGGTGCTCATTGTTGATGACGTCATCACCGCCGGCACCGCCATTCGCGAGTCCATCGACATCATCCGCGCCGCCGGCGCAGAGCCTGCCGGCGTTCTTATTGCACTGGACCGCCAGGAAAAGGGCAATGCCGAGCTTTCCGCCATCCAGGAAGTCGAAAAAGAATTCGGCATTCCCGTTGTGAGTATTATTCGTCTGGAACAGGTTTTGGATTACCTGAAGGCCAATCCGGAATTCGCCGGCCATGCGGAGAACGTGGCGGCTTACCGGGATCGTTACGGAGTTTAAGGCATGCAACATCGCCCGATTGTTTCTTCCGCCATTGCCCTGCTGACCACCATTGGCATGCTGGCATCCACCGGCGCGCAGGCGGGCATGTACCGCTACGAAGATGAAAACGGGCGAATGGTGATCAGCAACACAATTCCGCAGGAGGCCACCAAGCGCGGCTACGACATCCTGGGTAACAACGGCCGGGTCGTGGAAACCGTCCCCCCGGCCCCAACCGCAGAAGAAATTGCGGCCCGGGAAGCCGAAAAGGAGCGCCAGCGCCAGGCGGAACTTCAGCGTCAGAAAGACGAGAAATTGCTGGAACGCTACAGCCACCCGGATCAGGCCGTGCGGGCAATGCACCGCAAAATCCGTGAAATGGAAGGGATGATTCAGCTGAAACGGGGCAACATCTCCGTTATATCCAGCCAGTTGAACAACGAACAAAGCCGCGCTGCTGATATGGAGCGGGCGGGCCGGGAAGTGCCCGAGGCATCACTGGAAAAGATTCGCCGCCTGGAAGCGCAGATTGACGACGTGGAACAGGAAATCCAGAACCAGCGCCGTCAGATTGAAGACATGAAAGACGAGTTCAAGGCGGACATCACGCGCCTTGAGACAATTACGGGCGAGGAACGCACACTGCCACTGGAGCCCCCGGAGAACGATTCACAGTAATCGCCCCCGGGACTCGCGTCGGGCTACTTACCAGCGGAAAATCACCCAACTGGGGATCAACAGATCCGATTCTGTGTCCTCAATCCAGCCACCGCCCTCTGCAGGCACCAGGTAATACTCCGGCCCCACCTCTGGCACCACCTTGATTTCCATCAGCTGGCCATTCACGCGGTACTCGTAGAACACCTTGTCCTCGCCGGGCCGGATCACGATCTGCGTATCGCTGGCCGGAGGCTGATAATCCGAGATAACCACCGGCTCATCTGGCGTTTCTACCGGCGTGGTATCCAGTGCACCTTCATCCTGAGCCATGGCCGGCAACGAGACACAGCCGAGCAGCAGAGCAGAACAGGCGATTCGTTTCATTTTCGTGATACCCTTTAATCCAACGTTTGTAGGGAGCCGCTGATTGGCTCCATGGCTACAGAGTTGCACAAGCCAACCCACGCTTCAATCAGAATCCGGACCTGTTTCAACATGAGTGATAAAAAGACCCCACCCGTGGTTCTGGTGGACGGATCGTCCTACCTGTTCCGCGCCTATCACGCACTGCCGCCGCTGACCACCAGCAAGAACCACCCCACCGGGGCCATCAAAGGGGTGATCAGCATGCTGCGCCGGCTGGAGCAGGATTTCCCCGGCTCCAAAGTTGTGGTGGTGTTTGACGCCAAGGGCAAAACCTTTCGTCACGACATGTACGAAGAGTACAAGGCCAACCGCCCACCCATGCCGGACGACCTAGCGGTGCAGATTAAGCCCATCCACGAGATCGTCAAGGCCATGGGCCTGCCGCTGCTGATCGTGCCGCGTGTGGAAGCCGATGATGTGATTGGCACCCTTGCCCACGAGGCCACCAGCAAAGGCATCGATGTGGTGGTGTCCACCGGTGACAAGGACATGGCCCAGCTGGTCAGCGACCACGTTACCCTGATCAACACCATGACCGAAACCGCCATGGATCGTGACGGCGTAGTGGATAAATTCGGCGTCTCGGCCGACCAGATTGTGGATTACCTGGCCCTGGTCGGGGACAAGGTCGACAACATCCCCGGCGTGAACAAATGCGGCCCGAAAACAGCGGTTAAATGGCTGCAGACCTACAAAGATCTGGACAACCTGATCGAACACGCCGACGAGATCAAAGGCAAGATCGGTGAGAACCTGCGCGAGGCCAAAGATATCCTGCCCCTGAGTCGGGAGCTGGCGACCATCCGTACCGATGTGGAACTGGAGTTCGGTCTGGAAGACCTGACCGATCGGGAACAGGACGACAGCCAACTGCTGGATCTGTTCAAGGAATACGAATTCCGCACCTGGGTGGCCGAGCTGGAAGAGGGCAACAGTGGTTCCGATGGGCAATCGGAGCAAAACACCGGCTCGCCCATGCCAGAGAAGCCGAAAAAACGATACTCGGTGGTGACCGATCAATCCGAGTTTGACCAGTGGTTGGAACGCCTGAAAAATTCAGCGCTGTTCGCCTTCGACACCGAGACCACCAGCCTGCGCTATATCGACGCGCAGGTGGTCGGCGTGTCCTTCGCCATTGAAGCCGGCGAAGCCGCCTACGTACCCCTGGCCCACGACTACATGGGCGCCCCGGATCAGCTGGACCGGGACACTGTGCTTGAGCAGCTCAAGCCCTTACTGGAAGACCCCAAGCAGAAAAAAGTCGGCCAGAACCTGAAGTACGACAAGAATGTGCTGGCCAACCATGGCATTACCCTCGAAGGCATTGCCGAAGACACCATGCTGGAGTCCTACGTCTATAACTCCGTGGCGACCCGCCACGACATGGACAGCCTGGCCCGTGTCTACCTGGATGATCAGACCATCAGCTACGAATCCATCGCCGGCAAAGGCGCAAAACAGCTCACGTTCAACCAGATCGACCTGGAAAAAGCCGGCCCCTACGCCGCCGAGGACGCGGACATCACCCTGCGCCTGCACCACGCCCTGAGCCCCAGGCTCAAGGAAACCGGCAAACTGGAATCGGTGTACCGGGACATTGACCTGCCGCTGGTACCGGTGCTGTCGCGCATGGAGCAAAGGGGCGCGCTGATCAGCGCCAGCACCCTGCGAACCCACAGCCAGGAGCTGGCCGAACGCATGGCCGAGCTGGAGAAAGAGGCCCACGAAGTCGCCGGCGAAGCCTTTAACCTGGGCTCACCCAAACAGCTGCAAGCGATTCTGTACGACAAGTTCGGCCTGAGGGTGATCAAGAAGACCCCCAAGGGCGCACCGTCCACCGCCGAACCGGTGCTGCAGGAATTGGCCCACGAGCACGAACTGCCACGCCTGATTGTGGAACACCGCAGCCTGAGCAAGCTTAAGTCCACCTACACCGACACCCTGCCAAAGCTGATTCATGAGCGCACCGGCCGGGTTCATACCTCCTACCATCAGGCGGTGACGGCAACCGGGCGGCTGTCCTCTTCCGAACCGAACCTTCAGAACATTCCGATTCGTACCGAGGAAGGCCGCCGCATCCGTCAGGCATTCATTGCCCCGGAAGGCTACAAACTGCTGGCGGCAGACTATTCCCAGATTGAACTGCGCATCATGGCGCATCTGTCCGGCGACAAAGGACTGCTGAAGGCCTTTGAACTCGGCGAGGACATCCACAAGGCCACCGCCGCCGAAGTCTTTGGTGTCAGCCTGGACGAGGTTTCCTCCGACCAACGCCGCAGTGCCAAGGCCATCAATTTCGGGCTGATCTACGGCATGTCCGCCTTTGGCCTGTCCCGCCAGTTGGAGGTGGATCGCAGTACCGCGCAGAACTACATTGACCGCTACTTCGAGCGTTATCCTGGCGTTCTCAAGTACATGGACAACGTTCGCAAACAGGCCCATGACGACGGCTACGTGGAAACCCTGTTTGGCCGGCGCCTGTACCTGCCGGAAATCAACGCCCGCAACAAACAGCTGCAACAGGCCGCCGAACGCACCGCCATCAACGCGCCCATGCAGGGTACGGCGGCTGACATCATCAAGCGGGCCATGATTGAGGTGGACAACTGGCTACGCACCGAGCACCCGGATGACGCCTGCATGACCATGCAGGTGCACGATGAACTGATCATCGAAGTACGGGAAAACGCGCTTGAGAAAGTCAGGAAAGGATTGCTGGAACGAATGTCGGCGGCCGCCGACCTGGACGTACCGCTGGTTGTGGAGGCAGGCGTGGGCGACAACTGGGACGAAGCCCACTAGAAAGCCTGTTGCGCCCTGTTGCCGTGCAAAATCGCCGGATTTGTGCGGAAACAGGGCGGCTTCTGCCTCTCCTCTCCGCCCGACACCAGTATCCACTGGTTGCAATAACGGCACGGAACCTGCTTTGCCGACAGTATCAGGGCAAACGCCCTTTATAGCTGAGGCAATGCGAGGCCCGTCATGAATTCCAACACCCACGAACGCACCTGGTTGTTCGAGCCGGAACTTCTGAGACTCGTTCACCAATGCCGGCGCCTGATCCAGTCCGAGTTCGGCATCAAACTGCACCTGAACCAGGACGATCTGGAAGAACAACTGGCCGACTACGCCGAGAAAACCCGATCACGCCATCTGGTTCACACCTGGGAAGCTTTGAAACAGCGAGTACCGGAACTGGACCGGTCCATGGCGACTGACGCACCAAAGAAGACGTATCGCGGCCAACCCATCGCGGATGATGAGGGCGGCATACAGAAAGAAGAGATGGGAGAACCACCTCGCCCCCGGCACAACAAGGTGATCTACCGGGGACAGGTGATCGGCTGACCGGGGCGGTCAGCCGCTAGGCAAGGCTGGATTAGAAAGCCTTGCTGACTTGCAGGGCAGCGCTCCAGGCGCTAAGGTCGTATTCAGCATCATATGAGGCAGCAGTTACCGGATCTCCGGTCGGATCATCATGACTGTACTCACGGTCGCTGACCTTGGCATCGCCATCAAAGATCAACGTGCCTACGGACGCATCAACCTTCCAGCCATTTCGAGCGTCTTTCCACTGTGTGCCCAATGCCAGCCAGTGGCGATCCTGCGAGGGAATACGTGCGGTTACGTACTCATCAACCGGTGACTCATCGTAAGCATACCCCGCTTTCAACTGCCATTCCGGAGTCGCTTGCCAGATACCGCCGACATTGAACTGCCAGGTGTTCTGCCATTCCTCGGTCACGTGAGTCAGGGGTTGATCGCCGCTTGTCCCAAGGAGGGTTGCGACCTCGCCGTTGTTACCTTCCTCACTGTAAACGTCCAGCTCTTCAAACCGGCTCCAACGAGCATAGGTTGCGCCCGCCAAGAGCGTAACTGTATCTGTGAGCTGGTGGCTGAGCCCGAAAGTCACGCTCTCGGGAATATCCAGAGGTACGGATGCTTTTTCACTCAGAGTTGGGCGCGTACCAGTAAATGTCGCATTCGGTGCGCCAGTGACTTTAACGTCTCCCTCCAAATTAAAATCAGTGGCCGTCTGGTAAGTCAGACCAACTTGCGTCTGCTCAGATATATCGTAGAGAAAGCCAACTCGGAAGTTGGCTGCAACATCGTCCCCTTCAACATCTGAATAGGGAGCACCATAAGTTGCTTCATAATTATCGGCTATTGCATCTGCGTTTGCTGGGGTTTGGCCCGCCTGCACTAGCAGCCCACGAATATCTTGATACCGTGACAAACGGCCCTCGGCATACATGATATTAATGCCCGCCCCCATGGACAGGCCCTGGCCGTTGCTCACCGACAGAGAAGGACTGAACGAGATAACCGACAGCTCAGTCTTGTCAGCAAAGAACTTACCTTCAAAATCGTTATCGTAATCCGCAGCCAAGCCGTAGGGAGCGTGAAGCGCAAAGCCCACATCAATAGAGTCATTCACCTCATGGGTAACAAAGATGCTGGGCAGAATAGCCGGGTCCGCGATATCGCCGCCCTCGCTACCATTTTCCGGATACCCTACCCGGTTGGTTGTTTCTTGAGTGCTGCCCTTCGCCTCTGCATCAATATCCAGATACGAAGCCCCAACAGATACATTAGTACCCGACAGCTTGCTCATACCCGCCGGGTTAAAGAAAACGGTACTGGCATCTTCAGCGTGCGCAGCGGCACCGGCGTTGGCGTAGCCGGAGGTCGCGGCACTTTGTTCGTTAAGCGAAAAGCCCCCCGCCATGACGGTTGCCGGTGTGGCAATGGCCGCCAGGGTTGCGAAACGGACAGCTTTAGCGAGTGTATTGTACTTGTTGTTCATAACGACTCCTTAAACGGTTTCACGCTGAGTATAGGCACCATTTCCTTGCCGTCACAACCAAATTAAACGAACGTTTGAACTATTTTTGTTAACTTTTGTTTCAATGGCTTGGCGAGATCAATCGTCCTGGATAGAAAGCTTATCCACGGAAGAAGACAGCTGGTCACTTCCCTTCGCATCCGCGCCCAATTTGATCATCAAGCGCAGGTCATTGGCCGAATCGGCGTGGGCCAGGGCGTCTTCGTAGGTGATGGAGCCTTCGGAGTAGAGTTTGTAGAGAGCCTGGTCGAAGGTCTGCATGCCGGCTTCGTTCGACTTGGTCATCAGCTCCTTGAGCTTGTGCACTTCACCCTTACGGATGTGGTCCGCCGCCAGCGGGGTATTGATCAGCACTTCGATAACCGCCTTGCGGCCATTGCCGTCCGGGGTCGGGATGAGCTGCTGCGCCACGATGGCTTTCAGGTTCAGAGAAAGGTCCATCCAGATCTGGTTGTGCTGCTCCGGCGGGAAGAACTGGATGATCCGGTCCAGCGCCTGGTTGGCGTTGTTGGCGTGCAGGGTGGCCAGACACAGGTGGCCGGTTTCGGCGAACTGTACGGAATACTCCATGGTCTGACGGGTCCGCACCTCACCAATGAGGATAACGTCCGGGGCCTGACGCAGGGTGTTTTTCAGCGCCACCTCGAAGCTTTCCGTATCAATGCCCACCTCGCGCTGGGTGACGATACAGCCCTGGTGCTGGTGCACGAATTCGATAGGATCTTCAATGGAAATGATATGGCCCCGGCTGTTCCGGTTCCGGTGGCCCAGCATCGCCGCCAGGGAGGTGGACTTACCGGTACCGGTGGCGCCCACGAACATGATCAGGCCACGCTTGGTCATGGCCAGTTCCTTGATGATTTCCGGCAGGGAAAGATCGTCCACGTTCGGGATCTTCACCTCGATCCGACGCAGCACCATGCCGCACAGGTTGCGCTGGAAGAAGGCGCTCACCCGGAAACGGCCAATGCCACGGGCACTGATGGCGAAGTTGCACTCGTGGGTTTCCTCAAACTCGGCGCGCTGCTTGTCGTTCATGGCGCCGTACACGAGCTCCCGGGTCTGTTCCGGCGTGAGGGCATTCTTGGTGACGGGCAGAACCTTCCCGTTCACTTTCATGCTGGGCGGCACACCTGCGGTGATAAACAGGTCCGAACCACCTTTTTCTACCATCAGCCGTAACAGTTTTTCGAATTCCATTTTGCTTACCTACTTTGTTTATTAAACCCTTGAGCAAGGGTGAAGCAGGTAGTCCTTCCCGGGACACGCTGTGAATACATCCCTGTACGCTTGACTGCAGCATCCATGCTGCAGACAGTCCCGGGAAGGACTACCTGCCTCACCCGCAAACTGGGTTGCTGGCCTCCATTGCTGCCAGAAACCGAGGGGCGTTAGAAATTATCCGGCATCTTCGCTTTCGCGCGCGCCGCTTCGCGGGAGATCAAACCTTTCTGCAGCAACCGCTCCAAGCACTGGTCCAGGGTCTGCATGCCCAGGGAACCACCGGTCTGGATGGACGAGTACATCTGGGCGATCTTGTCTTCGCGGATCAGGTTCCGGATCGCCGGGGTACCCAGCATGATCTCGTGGGCGGCAATCCGCCCGCCGCCCATCTTCTTCATCAGGGTCTGGGAGATAACCGCCTGCAAAGATTCCGACAGCATGGAGCGAACCATGGACTTCTCTTCGGCGGGGAACACGTCCACGACCCGGTCAATGGTCTTGGCGGCAGAGGTGGTGTGCAGGGTGCCGAACACCAAGTGACCAGTTTCGGCGGCAGTCAGGGCCAGGCGAATGGTTTCCAAGTCCCGCAATTCGCCCACCAGGATGATGTCGGGGTCTTCCCGCAAGGCCGAGCGCAGGGCTTCGTTAAAGCCCAGGGTATCGCGGTGAACTTCGCGCTGGTTCACCAGACACTTTTTCGAATCGTGTACGAATTCGATGGGGTCTTCGATGGTCAGTACGTGTTCGTAGCGGGTGTCGTTGATGTAGTCGATCATCGCCGCCAGGGTGGTGGACTTACCGGAACCGGTGGGACCGGTCACGAGTACCAGGCCACGGGGAACCGAGGACACGTCCTTGAAAACCTGGCCCATGCCCAGATCATCCATGGTCAGCACTTTCGAGGGGATGGTCCGGAACACCGCGCCGGCGCCACGGTTCTGGTTGAAGGCGTTAACACGGAAACGGGCCACACCGGGAACCTGGAAGGAAAAGTCGGTTTCCAGGAATTCCTCGTAATCCTTGCGCTGCTTGTCGTTCATGATGTCGTAAATCAGCCCATGCACTTCTTTGTGCTCCATGGGCGGCAGGTTGATCCGGCGGACATCGCCATCAACACGAATCATCGGCGGCAAACCGGCAGACAGGTGCAAATCCGACGCACCCTGTTTCGCCGAAAAGGCAAGCAGTTCAGTAATATCCATAGGTTTCCTCGGAGGGCTTTTTCTTTTGGTCCAGAAGCGGCAAACTCACAGTATGAGCAGCATAGCAGACAACATCGGGAGCGTAACCCGACGCATACAAAAAGCAACATTGGCCGCCGGGCGGGAGCCCGGCAGTGTGAGCCTGTTGGCAGTCAGCAAGACGCGCCCGCCGGAAGACCTGCGCGCAGCGGCCGCCGCCGGGCAAATTGCTTTCGGCGAGAACTACCTGCAGGAAGCGCTCGAGAAGATCGAAGCGCTAAGGGACCTACCTGACCTGGAATGGCACTTCATCGGTCCGATCCAGTCCAACAAGACCCGACAGATTGCCGAGTCCTTTGCCTGGGTGCACAGCGTGGATCGGCTGAAAATCGCCCGCCGGCTGAGCGAACAGCGACCCGAGAGCCTGCCTCCGTTAAACATTTGCCTGCAAGTGAACATTAATGATGAGGCCTCAAAATCCGGCTGCACGCTGGATCAGTTGCCAGATCTGGTGGCCGCGATAGGCGAGTTGCCCAACCTCCGCCTGCGGGGCCTGATGGCGATCCCGGACCCGGACCAGCCGGAAGGCGAGTTGCGCCTGAGCTTCCGCCGGCTCGCCAATGCTTTGAACGCGCTGAAACAGCAGTACCCGGATGCGGGGCCACTGGACACCCTTTCGATGGGAATGTCCGGCGACATGGAGCTGGCCATCGCCGAAGGCGCCACCTGGGTGCGTGTGGGTACCGCCCTGTTTGGAGCACGGCCACCCAAACAGGCACAAGGCTGAAGCCGGCGGTTCCTGCTATGATGCCGAAATAACCCATTAATCGACCAAGCTCAGGAGTGAACCTTGAGTACTTCACCGACCATCTCTTTTATCGGCGCCGGCAACATGGCCAGCGCCATCATTGGCGGCATGCTCGACAACGGCTTCCAGGCCGACAAGATCTGGGTCAGCGCCCCTGACGACAACCACCTGCAATCGATCCGCAAGCGCTTTGGTATCAGCGTCACCACCGACAATCGCTACTGCGCTCAACAGGCCGACATGGTGGTTCTGGCGGTCAAACCCCAGGTGATGGCCGAAGTCTGCCAGGACATCGCCCCGGTGGTGCAGAATACCCGCCCATTAATGGTTTCGATTGCCGCCGGCCTGACTGCGGACACCCTGGACGAGTGGCTCGGCGGTGGACTGCCCCTGGTTCGGGTAATGCCCAACACCCCTTCCCTCGTGGGCAAGGGGGCTGCCGGCCTTTACGCCAACAGCCAGGTGAAAGACAAGCAGAAAAAAATGGTGCAAGCGGTGTTCGAAAGCATCGGCTCGGCGCTGTGGGTGGAGGATGAAAACCTGCTGCACGCGGTCACCGCCCTCTCCGGCAGTGGGCCCGCCTACTTTTTCCTGATGCTCGAAGCGCTGGAATCCGCCGCTACCGAAGCCGGCATCGCCCCGGAAACCGCGCGCGAACTGGCCATCCAGACCATGGCCGGTGCCGCCGAAATGGCCGGTCGCAGCGAGCACGACCCGGCCCAGCTCAAGCGTAATGTCATGTCACCGGGTGGCACCACCGAGCAGGCTATTCACACCTTCGAAGACGGTGGTCTTCGCGAGTTGGTGAAAAAAGCCTATGGCGCCGCGTTCAAGCGCTCCCAGGAAATGTCCAAAGAACTGGCCAAAAAACAGTAACCGATCACGGAGACACCGCTAAATGCTGGCAGACATTGTCATTACCGTTCTGGCGATCGCCTCCACCTTCTATATGACGGTGGTGTTGTTGCGCTTTTTGCTGCAACTGGCACGAGCTGATTTCTACAACCCCATCACCCAGTTTGTGGTGAAGGCCACCAATCCGCCGCTACGCCCCCTGCGTCGCATCATCCCGGGTTTGGGCGGGATTGATGGCGCCTCCCTGGTGCTGGCGGTGATCATCCAGGCACTCACCTTCTTCCTGATCCTGGTGGCCCTGAACGGCGGCATTCCCATGGTGAATCCGCTGACCTTACTGGTCTGGGCGGTACTTAACGTTCTCAGCCTGATTGTGAAGATATACTTCTGGTCCGTGATCGCGGTGGTCATCGTGAGCTGGATTGCACCCCAGAGCGGGCACCCGGCCATTCAACTGGTGGCACAGTTGACCGAACCGGTGATGCGCCCGGTACGAAACATCATGCCGTCCATGGGCGGCCTGGACTTGTCCCCGATCATTGTTTTTCTGATCCTGAACGTGATTACTGTCGCTATCGATCACATGAAAATCGCGGCAGGCATGGGTTCTCTTGGCCTGGGCATGTAATCCGGGGCAATGTCGAAATAGAAGAAGGAACGTCCGATGCAACAACAGGGAACACTGTCACGGCAGGTTGAGGCCTACCATCAGTGGAAAAAAGACCTGATCCGGCAGATGGGGCATTATCGACTCTGGCTGCAGAACAATGACCTGTTTTCGGATGACATCGGGCAGCGCATCCGCAACGGGGTGGAACTGCTGCTCGAAGACGAACTGACCATTGCCTTTGTGGGCGAATTCTCCCGGGGCAAAACGGAGCTGATCAACGCCCTGTTCTTCTCCGGGTATGGCCAGCGGATGCTGCCTTCCCAGGCGGGCCGCACCACCATGTGCCCCACCGAGCTGTTTTTCGACCGGGAGCAGGGACAGAACTACCTCAACCTGCTGCCCATTGAAACCCGGACAGGCGAGCTGTCACTCCAGCAACTGCGCAAACAGCCCGAACGCTGGCAACGCTTTGAGCTGGACGAGCACCAACCCGACCTCATGCGGGACGTGCTGGCCGAAGTCGCCCGCACCAAAAGCGTCTCACCGGACTACGCCCGGGACCTGGGATTCAACGAAGCCATGCTGGATCAGGACCGGGAAAACCCGGGCCAGGTGCTTGTACCGGCTTGGCGACATGCCCTGATCAGCATCCGCCATCCCCTGTTTGAACAAGGACTGCGTATCCTGGATACGCCGGGCCTCAACGCCCTTGGCTCGGAACCGGAGCTGACCTACAGCATGCTGCCCCGGGCCCACGCCGTTATCTTTGCCCTCAGCGCCGACGCCGGTGTCACCGCCAGCGACATGGCGCTGTGGAGCGAGCACATCGATACCCGGGACGCCGACCACCGCGCCGGTCGCTTCGCGGTCCTGAACAAGATTGACGTGCTGTGGGACGACCTTCAGGGCGAGGAATACACGGCCGCCGCCATTGAACGCATCCGTGGCGAGACCGCGGATCACCTGGGCATCAACCATCGCGATGTCATTCCCCTGTCTGCGAAGCAGGCCCTGTTGGGTCGTGTTCGCCAGGACGACGCACTGTTTGCACGCTCCAACCTGGACCAACTGGAAAACCTGATTGTCCAGCGCATTCTCACGTACAAAGAGCAGTTGATCACCCAGAACCTGATCAGCGACCTGCTGGGCATGCTGCAGAACAGCCAGGCCAACCTCAAGGCCCGCCTCGATGGCCTGGAGCAGGAGCGGGAGGCCTTTAGCGGCGCAACCACGGATAAAGCCACCCTTCGGCGCCTGGCCGAACGCGCCCAGAAGGATTATGAGTTTTACAACAAAAAGCTCATTACCCTTCGCTCTTCCCGACGGCTGATGGACTCCCAGGGCGACATCCTGGCCAAGATCCTTGACGAGGACCGGTTCGAGGCCCACGCCGACAAAGTCCGCAAGATGATGTCCAAAAGCTGGACCACCGCCGGCATGAACCGGGCCATGGAGCAGTTCTTCGAGCTGATCGAAAACGACATGGCAAACCTGTTTAGTGAAGCCCATCTGGCCGAGAAAATGGCCACCGGCATCTACAGCCGATACAACGAACACCATGGCACCCACCATCTGGCACCAACACCACTGCGAGTGGGACGGCACATGATCGCCGTCCGGGACCTGCGCAAAAAGGCCCGGCGCTTCCGTATCAGTCCCAAGAACGTGCTGACCGAGCAATCCGTACTGGTTCGGCGCTTCTTCAACGTTATGGTCAGCGAGGCGCGCCAACTGCATGAACGCGCCAGGAAAGACGTCGAACGGTGGCCACAGCAGGCCCTGTTGCCGGTAATGCAGTATTCCCTGGAACAGAAACAGATGCTGGAACACCAGATCCGCCGACTGCGTGAAATGGTGGAGGCCGACCGCAACAGCCGCACTGAACGGGAACGGCTGGACAAGACCATCGCCGGCCTGCAACGGCAGTTGGCCATGACCAACGCCATGAGCCGACAGATCCGCAAGCCACCACCCAGCACGGT
>ERZ1673960.106-NODE-106-length-13482-cov-246.988009_pt1 | contig 13482 bp, 12 predicted proteins | sample MGYA00580190_ERZ1673960 | MGnify/ENA primary metagenome ERZ1673960 (study PRJEB41334, sample SAMN05608106) | rock metagenome | biome: terrestrial subsurface; feature: shale formation; material: shale | place: USA: Pennsylvania ...
GTCCGGGTGGCAGGCTTCACGTGGAATGGGTGGCAACCTTCAGCGGTTTACGCAGCTATTGTCACTTACGAAGCTACAAGATTCGAAAAAGGGACTTAACAACACGCTCGTTCCGAGTTCGTCTTCAAGAATTTTTTCGAGTTCTTAAAGGGGATTCTTTGATTGCAAGAACTCTTGAGTTTAGGCGGATTACGTTCGAGGTATTAAAAGACGCGCTAATCAACGTTTATTACGCAGCTCACGGAGCCGTACCAATCTGGTTGCAAGAGACCGAGTGGAATGAAATTGCCGCAGAGGAGCTCGACCTAGCAAGCCTAGATGAAGTAACGCTGCTGTATTGGGGGGGCTGGAGAACTCAATCCAGGAAGGGGCGGGAAATATTTTTAGAGTTCCATGAACTCTACCATAGTCACGGCAGAGAGTTTACAGTTCAACACTACACTCGATGGCTCAAGTTTAATTCAAAGCAGTCAGCTCCCAATACAAGGATAATCAACCGCTTCGCTCGATTTCTAAACGCCAATGCCGAGAAGTGGCCTACCTCTACCTTTGATGATCCTATAAAAATCACTAAATGCTTTAAAGATTTCCTGAAAGATAATTTTCTAACAGCCCATCAAGAAAACAGGAACCTAACAGCAGAAATTAAGGCATGGAATCGCTTTATTTCAAACATCGATGAAGTTTTCTTTCAATCAGGGACTTGGCCTGAACCTTTTGGAGAAGGAATACCAAAATTATCTCTACGAGAAGTGGCTGGCGCACAAACAAGAGTTTCTAGGAATGATTCAGGAGTTGAGGTTCATGACAAGCTTATAACGGAGGTACCCCTTCAATTTACGGACGACCAAGCAATTGAACTTATTTTTAGTCAGATACGGAAAGACCTAGACCTTATAGAGGCTTGGGCTACCGCGCAGGCCTGGAGCCTACGAAAGAGGCAACTAAAACGAAAACAGTTAGCAAAACAAGGGTCGCCCTTTGCGCCTAACTTTATGAACCCTTCTAAAGCACGCGAACTGAAATACATCCCAGACGACGCACTACCCGACCTGTGCGCCAGGTTCGAACATCATGGATACCTCATCCACAAGCCAGACCAAAGCCTGGATGTTCTGTACTGTTGCTTGCAAAGGCAACCACTTGCATACCAATTTGGGTTGCCGACAGTCGACTCCTTATTTCCGTTTATGTGTCTTTTAGTTTTAAAGTATCCAAAAATAACTCACTCCTTTCTTCAAGATCTGGAACTTTACGATAAGAATAACCAGCTTTCTGGGTTTGTAAAGACTGATTCGGGATACCAACTAACCGGATATAAAGATCGTCGAAAAAAACATCATGCAGAACAAAAAATATTATTGTCAGCACGGTCGGCAGTCCTTGTACACCAAGTAATACAAATAACCCAACCTTTACGTGATTACTTGCGCAAAAATGGCGATAACAACTGGCGAAAGCTTTTTTTAACTTGTGGAAAAAGTTTTGGATACCCAAAAGCTGGCCACATGACTTATTGGTCAGGAAACGTTCTCTCTTCGAAATTTTCAGAACTTGAAGATCAGTTTGGTAAATTTACAAATTTAAAGGGGGAACGTTTAAAAAAGTTCCTTTGCCGGGTCACGCTCGGATCCATCAGAGCCTCAAAAGCAGTACAAATTTATTTAGACACTAAAAGCGTCCAACAGATGGCAGAAGCTCTCGGGCATCTTAAATATAACCCTAAACTTCTATCACATTATCTACCAGATAGCATACTAGCTTTTTTTCAAACTCGATGGATTCGGATTTTTCAGAAAGCATTCATCTGCGAAGCAATGAAAGACAGCCCTTACCTTTTGAAGGCAACTGAATTTCAAAGTATGGAAGAGCTTCATGAGTTTCTAAAAAATCACGCGATAAAGGAAATTCCAGAACATCTATCCGACCCTTTGATCGATCGGCATTCATTGGCAATTGAATCAAATGACCAAGTCGTTATATCGATCGACAAAGGAATTCTAACAGCGCTGCTATCGCTCGATCGAGCCGTTGAAACAGCGAAAAAGAAGGAGAACCTTTCAGGGCTAGCAATCTACTGGTCAACCATATCAAAATTGATTGAAAAGGAAATTATCAAAAATAATGATCATCTTTTGAGGCAACATCTCGTCGCAGCAAAGGAAAACATAGACCCCAAAAAAATGGAGGAACTAATCTATGACACTGCCAAATGAGCTAGCGTTCCTTCAGGAATATTTGGAAGGCCCTTCTAACCGCTATGATCAAGCTGAATGGCTCTACAATTCTTTCGGTGACCCAATATGGTCCTATAATTTTGACTTCAAGAGAGGGCCACAATACCTCGACTGGAACGTAGATCTTAGCAATGATACCTCTCTTACTGACTCAGAAAACGCTGAGCTTCTCAATAGTCTTAAGCACTGGCTAATCGCCTCCACCGAACCCCAAGCAGGAGGAGTCTCCAATAGCGTCAAAGTTCAGTACGCTGAATTCAACAGAACACTTCACGTAATAGACTACCTCATCATGAACGATGAGGTTTACAAAATATCTTCCTTTGGGCTCGCATCACTTTCGGCTGATGACTTAAAAGACATCTTAACCAAGATAGCTAGCTCACCCGTTATTCATGAATCACTTTTCACTTGGACAACTAGGCTAATTGAGTTTACCCAAAAACTACTTAAAGAAACACCCGCAGATGAAATTAATGAAATACTAGCGGAAGTCGAAGGCATTGCACGCGTAAATCCTGATCACCTGGACGAAGCACGATCACTTGGATTAGATCCAGAATTGATTCCTAGCCTGAAAGCCGCTCTCCACCGAAATGGCTTCATGACAAGAAATAAGAGGCTAGGATTCGCACCAAATTCAGCTCTTATTTCTTTAGAACTATACAAAAACACGACTAAGGTTAAATATATCGACAAGCCAGCTCTTCCGATCTTTTCTTACACACCGTCGACAGATTATTATAGCCGAGAATTCAATGCGGTAGGTGTAACTACAGGAGAAGCTGAAGAAACACTAAGCCCTGTTGTCTATGCCCGCTATGTAAATTCATTATATCGTATGGGCATTCTTCACGAGCTAAATATCAGCGCTCCAGAAGTGGTTGACCTCTTATCAATTAAAGCCTTTCGCGTCGATCTCAAGAATATGGGGCGCTTCCGCACTCTGCCTTCCGAGGTTGTATTCGGCTCAGTAAAAAACGCCATTGATTTTCACTTCAATCACGGCCGAGACATTCTTAATGGCTTTTTGAGGTTGGCTATTCTCGCCAAAAAATTGGGTTGTGGTTTGGGGGAGGTGCCTCAGCAAGATTTCGATAATGCCATAGGACCAAGGCTCAAAGACTTAGGTATCTCTGAACTAGGAGACCGTTTTAGTAGTTATAAGTCTTTTGTTAAGCGAAACCATATTTTTAAACTCTCAAAACCGGATCATTTTAAAGCTTTTAGGAATAACCGGTGGTTACTACCGCTCGTTTATGTTTACTTTGGTGCCGTCCAACTAGTTGTAGGCGCTCTTACAGCTAGGCGAGTTGGAGAGCTCAATGAACTTATGGTTGGCAAGGCATTGGATAGCACTGAAACTTGGCTTCTTTTCCAAAATCGAAAAAGCACAAGAGGTTTAATGGGGCTTCGTTCGACTGAAGCTAGGCCGATAGAACCGATCGGAACAACGATGCTTAAAGAGCTTGATCGATTTCAGCGAATTCTGAATCGAATTGGGTATGGTAAAAAGGTAAACTTTATCTTTAGCTCTCCGTCAACCGCGTCTGGTAACTGCAGAATATCTGCAAGTGCCTTTTCCTTCAACAAGCACCTCGACCTGTTTTGTGACTACTTCGAGACTCCACTCAACCACCAAGGAAGAAGGTATTACATTAGGCAGCACCAACTTCGTAGATTCTTTGCTCTCTTGTTTTTTTATTCTAACTCTTTCGGCGGCTTAGAAACCCTTCAATGGATGATGGGGCATACAGATCTTCGGCATGTCTGGCATTACATTACCGAGTCAATGACCGGTGAAGTCCTTCGGGGCGCTAAGAGTCAATTCGTTGCAGAAAGCTTACATTACGGCGGTGGCGACTCGTATAAAGATCTAGCCGATCTGTTGCAAAAACGATATGGAACTAAAGATTTTACACTTCTCGATACCGAAGAACTCGAAGATTATATTACGGCGCTGCTTGAGGAAGATGAAATAGAAATTGAACCTGAATTCTTCACTGACCCCGATGGCCAAAAATTTAAAGTGATAGTCAAAATTAAAGATAGTAGCGGGCATTAAATGATGAATTCAGATAAGCGTGTAAATAAAAACGAGGCTGCAACGCTCGCAACTAGAACATTCCTTAACTTAATTATTAAGAGCCCTGGCAGTTTCGTCGATAACTCTGAAATCAGAAAAGCAATCAAGAGCCAAGGCGGTTTAGCCAAGCTTGAGTATAAGTTTCAAATTGATGATACCTCTATTTGCAAAATTTCGATGAGTTTAAACACACTAAAATCCTACTCTGATCGTTTATTTGAAGAAGGCTTTGAAGGCCTTAATTATCTTCGATTAAAGGCTCTCAATACTTTAGATGAGCATGTCCAGAGGTCCGTTCAGCCAAATTCTCAATCGAAAGCAGGGCTCAAATTTAAGATCGAGCAACTTCAAGATGAACTGGAAAAGCATAGATCAGCTAACTTCGTCCTTCTTCAAGCCATCACTTCGGCGATGGGCACAATCAAAAGCATGCAAGATGCGACCAGCGACTCCATTAGAGATAAAAGAGCTAAAGAAGGGCTTGCAAGGCTGCGAGCAATTGCCAGTTTGAACCCACCTCCTTTTGATAAGGTACAGCCCTCGGTTGTTAGCATCAAGGATTATAAAGATGGACAATAGACTGACAAACCAACTCTTCCATCCAGTTCGAAGCTTGACGCTATTTAGCCACTATTCACTCGGCAAGATTTCAAGCAAAGATGGCGCTAACATGCCTCACCTTGTATGGCCGAACCGCTCGCCATGCATGTTGGCGAATCTATATATGCTCGCTTTGCGTGACAGGCCAGGTCGCGGAGGACGCCAAGGACTATCGAGGCGCGGCAGCAAAGGGGGAACGATGGGTGATTACGCTGCGAAGATTAGTCAACTTATCCGCTTTTGCTACCAGAATAACTGGGATTTCATCGACCTGACTGACGATAAATTTACAATATTCATCAATTCCCTTAGGTCGGAAAGAGATCCCAATAATGCCGAAATTCGAAAAAAAACCGAAATCACCATCACCGCCGTTGGACGAATTTGCCTAGATTTTCTGAGTTTTGTAGGTCACTTCCATGGTGACCCTAATTTTGTTTCGAACGGAGGTACGATTCGCGCCATACAGAAGCCTTACGCCGTTAAGACAGGAAGAGGAAGACGTCATATTTTCTCCAGTTACTGGCACCACCATTCTTTCTCTGACGGAGATCGTCTAAAGAAACGAAACCCGATCCCTGCTGAGAATGTAGGAAAACTGCGGGAGGCCATCAATTCAGGGAGAAGCTCTCGATTTATCCAAAGCCGACAACACTGTCTTCTATCGATCCTTGAACAGGTGGGAGCACGACGCGGTGAATTAGTAGAGCTGCGGGTTTCTGACATCCTTACAGCATCAAACATGAGCCACCCAATGCTCAGAATAATCAACTTAAAACAAGGCGACAACCAATACCGTTTGGTTCCTGTAACCCACATGCTTCTTTCTGAGCTGAAGAAACACATTCGTGTATATCGAAATAAAATAATTAAGGAAAAACTCGGCAAAGCCAACGATCATGATTTATTTTTTATTTCCGAAACTTCGGGAAAACCCCTTGTAGACAGCACCATTGGGTCTGAAATATCAGGGCTTAGATGTATTGCTAGAATTGAGGAAAAGGCTTGCGCACACATGTTTCGACATGCCTTTATCACGAATTTGTTTGTACTTCTCATCGAAAGGCACGAGTTTGAAAACACCGACGATTTCAGGAAAGCGCTGTTGAGTAGTGAAAAATTCAAAATGGAAGTAATGCAATGGACAGGACATAGGAATATGAATTCGCTAGATCACTACATTGATTTTGCTTTTGCAAAAGTAGCGGGCTACGCAAAAACTGTAACAGCAGTGCACTTGTTACGGGCGACAGAGGTATTTGACAAAATGTTATTTGGATTGACGGAGCAGCTTAAATCCGGAATGTCTATTGAGCAATATAATGTTGAGGTGCAAAAGCTGGTTGAGCTTCGGAATAAGGATTTTGAAGTAGCCAAATCACGAGAGACCTGAGAGGGCCGAAACTTGATTTCGGTAGCCCTTTAGGTGTCTTTCATGGTGGCTAATTCTTCGATAACTGTGTCGAACAGTTTTTGAGTATCTGTTTCGTCCTTTAGCGCGAAACATTCAACTAGCAGTGTCAACGGGTGTACTCCCATTGTCTCGGCCAACTCTCCGACCTTGCCAAGGCTCGGATTTTTGAGGCCGCGTTCCAGCTCGCTCAGGTACGTTCGGCTGCTAACCCTTGTAAAATCCTCTTGAGACAGGCTTCTGGCTTTCCTCTGTCGTCTTAGTGCATGCCCGAATGCCTGCTGAAGTTCCATGCCGCCCCCTGAGACAAAAGGGACATGGAACCGAATTGCACGCTATAGCACTACAAACTATAGTGTGCATTTTGAGGGGAATTTATGTTTGTGACTCAAAATCACACCGAAGCGCTGATAGGCCCACCAGATAGTCCGTACAAATTCTGGCATCAGGTTGAGCTTTCTGGTGAAAAACTTTGGTTTTTCGTAAGCACCGCGTATTCACGGGCAGGAAAACGTGGGCGGCGGTGTTATATGATAGAGGAGCCGTCCGATCTTGTGGCGCTCGTTCAACAGACTGGGGAGCATTTCTGGATTGAGCAGGTGATGATTGTAACCCCGCCCGGGATCAACGGGACAGGAAACTGGCAGATGTCCCAACTGAAAGAGCTGGTCGCAGCCTCCGATAGTTCCGATCTGGTATCCATCGATTATATTTATCAGTTTACCAATGATCTATGCTATGCGACCAGAGATATTTCAGAGATCAACGCCTACAGCTGGCACCAGATATTGTACTCTCAAGAGCTCCATGCCTATCGTGATGGTAGCGACCAATAATACAGCAGGGCGGGTTGGGCTCCTATGCAGACAAAGATCACAACTGATGGGAAAAACCTTTTTGTCCCAATTCCTGCGGTGATCGTAAGCCAAGCGGGGTTTGAGGCAGGTCAGCTCGTGGAACTCACGGTTTCAGAAGGCGCGATATGCCTTAACGAGGCGCCTGAAGATCTGAGGGATTCTGACTTGGAGCGATTGGTCGCATTGGTGCATTCAGAAGCGCTGGAATTGTTTGAAGGGGACGCTCGGGCAAAGTACAGGTGGCTGTCCCTGCCACAGGAATCGTTAGGGGGCAGGAAACCATCTGAAATGCTCGGGTCTGAAGAAGGCATTGATGCCGTAAGGCTCTTAATCTGCCGTCTAGAGCATGGATCTGTCCCATAGGATAAGCCGGAAAAAATGCAAGCTAAGTCGTCTCATGGGGGTGCGCGGGAATCCTTGCAGGCTGCCACCCGTCAGATCCTGGTAGTGAGACTACCGTGACAGTTTAGACTGAAATCAGGCTTTTCCCCGTTTGTCACACGACTTGCCAGGTGTCGCGTTTGCTCGACATCCCACCCAACGGTGATCATTGACCATCGTGATCTGTAGCTCATCCCTGGTATTTGCTCTACTGCCTACAATGCCCTATTCGAGACTGGTGTTCAGGATCAGTTAAAGTGGAGGGCATTGATCCAAAAACGGCTATGAAACTTTGGGAGGCGGAAATGACCACTGAAGGCCGACGCCGGAATATGAGGGCCAACCGATCTAAAGATACGTCACCTGAGATCAGGACTAGAAAAGCATTACATTCAATGGGTTACAGGTTCCGTATTCACGTTAAAGACCTGTCAGGAAAACCAGACATCGTCCTGCCGAAACATAAACTTGTGATCTTCGTTCATGGCTGTTTCTGGCACCAGCATCCAAACTGTAAACTCGCATCGAGGCCAAGTTCTAATACGGATTACTGGTGCACAAAGTTCGAGAGAACCCGACTAAGGGACAAAGAGCATCAGTTAGCGCTTGAGATGGCCGGCTGGAGTGTTGCGACCATTTGGGAGTGTGAGACTAGGGAGCCGCCAGTGCTCGACAAGCGTTTGCGGGAAGTGCTGGAAAACGGTCTGAACTCTGGGCCGGGAGAGGTCATCTGATCAAGTAGCTCCCTATGGGTTTGATCAAATCTTAAGTTGACGTTTCCTCATCTTTCGCCATAATTAACGCAGCTAAATTAACTGTATATAAAAACAGGGAACGAGATCGATGTACTCCTCTCTTGAGCTTTGTGCTGGTGCAGGTGGACAAGCTTTGGGGCTGCACCTCGCTGGGTTCCGTCATGTTGGTTTGATCGAGTACGAAGAGGCTGCCTGCGCGACTTTGAATCTTAACAACGAGAAGCACGGGTTGGGCTGGGCAGAAGCGAAGCCAACAGACCTGACGGAATATCAAGCTCATCACTTGCGTGGCCAGGTCGATCTGGTCGCTGGTGGAGTACCTTGTCCTCCATTTTCCAAGGCTGGTAAGCAGCTTGGAAAGGGTGATGAACGTGACATGTTCCCGCATGCTTTACGGATTGTTGAGCAGGTACAGCCTAAAGCTGTGATGTTCGAGAATGTATCAGGCTTATTGGATTCTCGCTTTGACGAATATAGAGATGATATTTCGCAAAGACTCAACGAACTAGGGTTTTACGTGGAATGGAAGTTGCTCAACGCTTCAGATTATGGCGTCCCACAGCTTAGGCCGCGTGTGATAATGGTAGCGATGAAAAAGCGCCTCTTCGGTGATTTTGAATGGCCAGAACCGGGAGTTCATAAGCCGCCAACCGTTGGCGAATCGCTATATGACCTTATGGCTTCTCGGGGATGGCCTGGTGCCGATGAATGGAAGGAAAAGGCTAACAAGATTGCCCCAACTCTGGTGGGTGGTTCTAAGAAACATGGCGGGCCGGACTTGGGGCCAACTCGTGCAAAGCGAGCATGGAAAGAGTTGCATGTGAATGGCCATCGACTTGGTGACGAACCCCCTGGCCCTGATTACACGGGCGTTCGAGAAGGCCATGAAAACATGCCGCTGATTACGGTCCGCATGGCTGCAAGGCTTCAGGGCTTCCCTGATTGGTGGGAGTTTGCAGGAAAAAAGACGGCCGCTTACCGACAGGTCGGAAATGCTTTCCCTCCGCCTGTGGCGCAGGCAGTAGCAGAAAAAATTTTAGCGGCGCTGGATAAAAATCTTGCTGCTCCCGAAGCTATTCAGCTCAGTCTAGGGTCTGAGTCCGATGTCTGCCTTGCGTAAGCATATGAACTCGTCTCGGGACAATGGGCGGTATCCAGCCAGTTGTGCTGCTTCATTGTCCTGCTTTCGTCCCCCCCATAGTATTTCGAGTCCCTCTTCGTCGAGAATGTCCTGAGCTCCTCCATTTCGGCGTAGCCGCTTCATATAGTCGAGCTGTTGAGATACTGATTCGACAAGGTAGCGGTGAATGATTGTACCAGTCATCGTGCGGAAGAGCTCTGCGAGCCTCCTGGTGGCCCCTCCAGCACTAAAGATCCTTTCTCTGGTTGCGGGATTCATATGGAGAAAAACGTTCTCTGGCATCTGGCCGTCCTTTACAAGCCAGAGGATTCTTCTCCTACCACTCGCAGAAACACTTTTTTTCAGGTCTCGATTTCCTCCCAGACTCAAGGTCTCTTCGGAGCACCGCAGAAGACCGACAGAGAAAGTGCCATTCTGCTCTGAGGTTTGCGTCAACAAACAAATTTCATTTATTGCCTCGCGAGGAATCATCCAGTTTTTACCGGTCGTGTTCTTGATGTCGACCTCGTATCCGTTGATTCTGGCATCGAGTTTGTGTCCTCGTTCCAAATTTAGCTCATGGCGGAGAACAATCTCGACCTTCGTTCCAACATATGTTTTTTCGGTCTTTTCTGTTTGGGCAAGGCAGTATCTGCCAGTCCGAGGCATGTCTATCACTTCGTCTAAAGATTGCCGAAGCTTGGGACCGAAAAAACTCTCGATCTCATCCGGACCACCAGTTTTTTCAATGATACTGCGGGCAATCCAAGTGATGTCGCTTTGGTCAGGATATAAGTTCAAAAAATCATGTAGATAATGCGGGGAACGGCAGTCCATTGGTTGCATCGTGTTCTCCATTGGCTTCTATCATCTGCTCCGGCGAACGTAACCGCTCAGTCCGGAGATTCGGACCGTCTCTCACTGGACCATTACTTTGGAGTCCGTTTTGTACTCTGACCACTCATCATCGGTCAACCAATTCCCTATTTTTTTGATCGCAGAAGCGACATAGTCCAGTTCGCATAAATGTGTGGACGTCGCAGCAGGGTCGAGAAATCTTGGAAGCATTGACTCAGAATGACAGGTAAGCCCATCCGAAATTTTAACTGCCGGAGGCGAAACCATCACCCAATCGTTATCGCGCTGACCGGTGGCAAGAATCCTGAGCTCCATATACTTTCGTGCGTGCGTTAGTTTGGCAGATGGAATGACACCCCGAACCGTTCAGTCAGCGATCTCTGTAGCGATCTGGCAGCGATATCGTCGATAGATCGGAGATCTTTGACTTGGTTTTTGACAAGATAATGGGAGGTAGCGACGAATCAGCAAAACGTGAAATTCATCGAACAGCACGGCTACGTAGCCTTCCAGCAGGGGATCGTTCTGGATCAGGCGGGTCAGGATGCCTTCGGTGACCACCTCAATGCGGGTGGCGGAGGAGACTTTCGTGTCCAGGCGGGTGCGATAACCCACGGTCTGGCCGGGCTTCTCACCCAATTGGCCGGCCATGAATCGCGCCGCCGAACGGGCTGCCAATCGCCGGGGCTCCAACATCAGGATTCTGCCGTCACCGCGCCAGGGCGCGTCCAGCAGGGCCAGGGGCACGCGGGTGGTCTTGCCCGCGCCCGGCGGCGCCTGCAGGAGGGCCGTGTTATTAGAGTCCAGCGCCTCTTTAAGGTCGGGGAGAATGTCGTCGATGGGCAGCATGTGCGCCTTTCAGGCCTATCAATCCGTGCAGAAGCAAGCAGACAGCCCTTTCCAAAACACGCTGTAAAGACATCCCTGTCGCGCTCGTCCTCCGCCATCCATGGCTCCGCACGGTTTTGGAAAGGGCTGTCTGCTTGCTTTCATAGTTGTAAGTATTCCTAGCGGGCGTGCCAGTCTTCCGGCTTGGGCACGAAAAAGGCCAGCAGCAGGCCAAACGCGAGCGCCGCCACGCCGATACCAAAAGCGGATACCAGAGTGCCACCGGCATCCAGCCACTGCTTGGTAAGCCAGGGGCCTACCATCTGGGTGAAGCCATAGAGTGCCACCATGGCCGCCGAGAGGCGCGGCCCCTGGTGCGGATGCAGCGCTCGGCCCAAGCGCTGGGTGAGCAATACCGTGCCCAGGAAGGTGCCCCCCACCAGGGCTGCACACAACACCAACCCAATGGCACCCGGCCAAAGCACGGCGGCCAGCACACCTATCAGCTGGATCAGGAAATTCAGCTTGAGTGCTGCCAGGTCACCCAGCCGCGCACCCAGCTTGTTCCAGAGCCAGGGCGCAGGGATAGTGAACAGCGCCACAATTACCCAAGTGCCGTCCAGCAGAGCGTGCCCCTCCGGCAGCTCAAGCTTGGCCAGCAGGGGCAGGAAAGTCATGGGCAGGATATAACCCAGCCCCGCGCCAGCGTAGGACAGAAACAGGGGCGCACTGGCCCGATCGATCAGCGGCGTGTTCACCACCGCCTTGCCGGACTCGTCGTGCTCACGCACCGGAATGTGCAGCTTGCGCAGCTGCATCACGCCCCACCAGGCCAGCGGGATGGACAGCAGGGCCGCCGGCCACCAGCGCTCAGCCCCCTCCAGCCAACCGGCAGTGCCGGTCACCAGGCCACTGGACACCAACAGACCTGCGCCCACGCCGATGTACACCAGCCCACTCATGGTGGCGCGGTTGCGCAGAACCAGCCATTCCAGAATCAGCGCCGGTGCCTGCACAAACACAACGCCGTTGGCCACACCATTGAGCCAGCGACCGGCCGAAATCACCGTCAGGTTATCGGTCTGGGTCATGACCAGGGTGGTGATCACATGAATCACCAGAAACAGCGGCAGCATGAACCGGATGTGATCAATACGGTGCCACTTGATCGCCACCATGGCGCCCATCAGGTAGCCCAGGTAATTCCAGGTGGCCACCGCCGCGCCATCGGCCGCGCTGAACTGGCCGTCCGCCACCAGATAGGGCAACAGGGGGGTATAGATAAACCGGCCCAGCGTATGCACCACCAGCAATACCAAGGCGCCGGCCAGCAGAACGGTGAACAATTGCTTTGGGTTCGGGGCGGTCTGTGAGGTCATGGCAGATACCTGATTATTGTTGGAGCGTTAAGCCAAAACCGCCAGTGTATGCAAAGCTAACAATCTTGTCAGTGTGACCTTAGATTTAGGAGCCCCTGATTAATTCCGGATCACCTCTGCGAAGCCCGCTCCCGATTGGCCCGAGCCCATTGATAGATCCGCTCGTAGGCCTTCAAAAGGTGCTGCGGATTGTGGGGCGGCTGGATCAGCGCCTGCACCTCCGCCTCCGGGTTCAACAGGGCAAAGTGCCCGGAGTGATCCACCAGCAACTGCCCGTCCTCCTTCCGATGCTGAAACACCGCGCTCATACTCTTCGCCAGTTCCCGGGTCGTCTCGAGATCCCCAGTCAGGCCATGGAAGTGTTCTCCGAAAAACGCCGTGTAGTTTTTCAGTCGCTCTGGCGTGTCATGCTCCGGGTCGGCACTGATCAACAGGTACTGCGGCTGAGGCAGTTCCGCCGGCAACTGCCTGTCCATCTGACGCAAGGTGGTCATCGCCATGGGACAGATGTCGGGGCAGCTTGTATAGCCGACAAAGGCAAAGGTCCAGCGGCCCTTCAAATCTTCCCGTGTGGTGGTCTCACCCTGTTCATTGGTCAGCGTAAACTCCGCCAGCGGCCGGCCCTCGGTATAGACATAGGCGTTGTACTCCGCCAGATCCGGCGCAGGTTCCGGTTCGGCGCTGGCCAGATGCATCTGGCGGTAGAGAACCAACGAAAAAATGCTGGCGACAACCAGCAGCAAAACGACCACGGTTAATTTTACAGACCGACCCATGAATCCACGCCTTTACTCTGAGGGAGGTAGGGGTCGGGGGTGCTTTTCTGCCGGAAAAAAGATGTCTGAGCGCAGCGAGTTGCTTTTTTCCAGAAGAAAAGTATCCCCGGCGCCTGCCGACCCTGCACTGTCAGGAGACTTCAGAAGAACACAAAATGGTCCACAAGAAGTACCACAAACAGCGCCATGAGGTA
>ERZ1673960.107-NODE-107-length-13364-cov-317.438425_pt1 | contig 13364 bp, 14 predicted proteins | sample MGYA00580190_ERZ1673960 | MGnify/ENA primary metagenome ERZ1673960 (study PRJEB41334, sample SAMN05608106) | rock metagenome | biome: terrestrial subsurface; feature: shale formation; material: shale | place: USA: Pennsylvania ...
TCGCGGTGGTGGGTGGCCTGGGCATGAGCGCGGCCATGGCGGGGCTGGACCTGGGACAACCGCCAATTCCGTTTTTCGCGCTGCTCAGTGAAGCGCCCCAATGGCTGGGGGCCGTCGCCCTGGTATTGGCCGTGACGTTGGTCGCTTCGTCCGTGGATACCCTGCAGAACGGCATCGCCTCCCTGGCGGTGGCGGAAAAAGCGGGGTTAACACTGACAGGTGCCCGGTGGGTCACGGTGGTGTTGATGGTGCCGGTGGTTCTGGTGGCCCTACAGGGGGCGTCGGTACTGAGGCTGTTCCTGATTGCCGATCTGCTGTGCGCAACGGCCATCATTCCAGTGCTGATGGGCCTGTGGCCCCGGGTTACCCCCACTGCGGCCATGGCCGGCGTACTGGCAGGCCTTGTGGGTGCCATCCTGCCGGACTGGATCATGACCGGCAGCGCTAAAGAAGCCCTCTACATCGCCAGCTTCCCTGGCGGCGCTCCCACGCTGGCTCCCTTTGCCGGCGCCTTGCTGGCCTCCGGCGGTGTGACCCTGCTGGTCACGCTGCTGCGGGGCAGCCGGCCCAACTGACCGGCACGCCGGCCTCATTCGCCGTTGAAATACTGCTGGGTGCCACGGCTGGCAATGGCCGTGGCTATCCGCTCGATGCTCTGCAGGTAGGCGGCGACGCGATAATCAACATCCTCCTCGTCTGCCCGGTCAAAGCAGCGCTCGGCCTGCCCCACCAACTGGTCCGCCAGCCGTTCGTTGACATAGCTTTCGGACCAGTAATCGCCGGTCCGGTTCTGGATCCACTCCAGGTAGCTGACAATCACCCCGCCGGCATTGGCCAGCACATCCGGCAACACGGTCGCCTTGCGTTCTCTGAGGGTCTTGTCGGCATCGGAAGAGACCGGCCCATTGGCAATCTCCAGAATGGTGTCGGCGCACACCTTGTCGACATTCTCCGAAGTGATGGCGTTCTCCAGTGCCGCCAGCACCAGCACATCCACCTCCAGGGCCAGCAGCTCCTCGTTGCTGATGCGATCCACGTCGTTCTCGGTGCATACGGAGGATTCGCAGTACACCATGCCCTTGAGCTCACGGGTCTTGTTCTTGTGGCGCCAGATCGGGTCCGGGTCCAGGCCCTGTTCGGCATGGATGGCACCCTGGGAATCCGACAACGCTACAATGCGATAGCCGGCCTCCGCGGCCAGTCGGGCAAAGTGATAGCCGGCGTTGCCAAACCCCTGCACGGCGACCGTCATCTGCTTCGGGTCCTTGCCATGGCGTGTTGCCCAGGCATCCAGAACGTGGAGCGCGCCTCGCCCGGTGGCCGCCGTTCGCCCGGCCGAACCACCCATGCCCACGGGCTTGCCGGTGATGATGGCCGGCACCTGTTTACGGGTAATTTCCGAGTACTCATTGGCCATCCAGCCCATGACGATTTCGTTGGTATTGACGTCCGGGGCCGGGATGTCCCGGTCCGGGCCAATCACATCATAGAAGGCACGGATGTAACCTCGTGAGAGGCGTTCCAGCTCCAACCGGGAAAGGGTTTTCGGGTCCACCTGAACACCACCCTTGGCTCCGCCCAGCGGCAAATCGACCACCGCGCATTTGAGCATCATCCAGAAACTGAGCGTGACCACCTCATCGGCATTCACGTCGGGATGAAAACGAATGCCGCCCTTGCCCGGGCCGCGACTCTGATCATACAGGGCCCGCCAGCCCTGGAAGACTTTCAGCTCGCCATTGTCCATGCGGACCGGGATGGCGGCCTGGTGAATATGAATGGGTTGCCGGAGCTGCTGGCGCACATCGTCGTCGACATTCAGTCGGTCGAAAATATCCGCCATCCGCGATTGGGCATCGCTTAAAAGGCTGGTGTTCTTACTCATGGAAACCTCCCGAATGTTTCAGGGGGTAAGACGGGACACTAGGGCGTTTCCTCAGGCTCAGGTGGTACGCCGCTCTCCGGGTCCGGCCCATCACTGGCGCCAGGTGCGGTTGGCGCTTGGGTTTCAGCCTGCTTCATCAGTATCGTGCCGCCCTGAAGAAGCAGTGACCTGAGCCGGCCATCGCCCTGTTCGGCAATCCCCACCACAAACGCCATCAATACCGACTCCCACGGGTTCTTGCGAATCAGGTCCCGGAGGGTATCAATGCCCGAGCCTGTCGGGCGAGCTTGAGATTTTCCGTGTTTGTCGGAAGAGCTTCCGGGACGGACCAGGCGCAGGAAGAAAAGCGCCAGCAACAACAGGCAGACAAAACCGACCAGCCACAGGGCACCGGCCTCACCCAGCCAGGGTGAAAGCGAAAGAAGCGCCGCCTGCACCAGCAGGTAAAAGCCTGTGAGTAACAGGGCGGTAAGCAAAGCCATCGCCAGAAAGAAGCCGATAATGGCGGCAACGGCCTTACGTACCGCTCTCTTGACCTGGGGCGAGTCAAGCATGATCAGCGATCAAACAGCTTGCCCACCAGAACACCGGCCAGGAACATGACAATGATGCTCAGAAACGGCCGTTCCTCAATCCGGCTTTCCACGTCGTGGACGGTCCGGTCGCCAGCATCACGCGCGCGACGCAGGGCTTCATCACCCTTGTGTCGGAATTGATCAAGGACATCAAGACTCTCACGTCGGATTTCATCCTTCAGACTGCTGGCGTTTTGTTTCTGGCCGTCTGAAACCGTACGCGTCAGTTTGGCCAGATCGTCCCTCAGGGCCTGAATGTCCTGCTTAACCTGTTCATAATCATCTTTTGAGGATTTTGCTTCCATTATTTGCCTCCTTTTCGACAGCAAGTTCACTGTTCACTTGGCATTGTTCGGGAATGCAACACACCTCTCGCCAGCAATAATGCGACTACATATATGACGAAAGCACTGAAAGCCTAGCACAGGATGTCGGGTTTACATGGAACGGGCTACCGTGACTGGTCCGAGTTATCCGACTCCGAGCGCCCCTTGCGTTCCGGTCGCAGCTCCGTTTCAAGCCAACGACGTACCTCATGCCGGTCTTTGCGCCGCACAAGCTGTTCGCTGTGAATGTTCCTGGGGAAAATTTGCGGTTGGCCCTCATGGTGCAGGGTAAAGCTGCGACGAACCCCAACCGGATACTTGCTGGGACCATGGATGACGGCAGCCCGGATTTCCATATCGACAATGTCCTCAAACAGGTAATCCGTGTCACTTTCCTCGCTACGGCGGCCGAGAATAATATTCCGGAACGAACCGAGCACCAGGTATCCGCCGGGCTGCAGCGGGCCCTGGCGCAACACCTGATGGACATTGGAATCGTCGGCCTGGATGCGCCGGTACTCGGTGACGGTCATGGTCTTCTCTTCGCCGTCCCGCGTGAACAGGGCTACCTGCACACACTGGACATGAACCGTTTCCTTGCCCATGTTCACCAGCAGGCACAAGGCATCCGGGTTCTCATTCTGGGCGTGGTGGATCACCAGGTAGGGCCGGTTGTTGCGCTGGTACTGGATAAAAAACAGCTGGAAATAAACAATCCAGACCAGCGCCATGATGGCACTACTGACAGGGCCGATATACTCCATGAACGAAGACCTCTACGCCTGCATCGACAAAAACTGCTGCCTCACACCAGTTTAACGAAAATATCGTGCAACACATTGGCCGCCGAATGCAGGCGGCGGGAACTGTCCATCAGGTGATGATAGATTTCCCGCTTCTTGAGCATTTCCACGGTCACCTCGCCCTGGAACAGCTCCGCGAGGCTGTGCCGGTATAAACGCTCAATTCGGCGATGGGCGTGGCGGGCGGCATGGGCTTCGTCTTCGGCGCCTGCCGGATGGGTGGCCAGTTCACTGAACCCACGCTGCAATGCTTCACAACCCTGGAGCAATTCATCCACCACGGCCTGCATGTGCTTGTCCGGCTCCACGCCGAAATCCAGAAGTTCGTTAATGGTGCTTTTGCTGTGGGTGACAATCCAGTCCAGCGCTTCAATAGCGCGGTAGATGTCTTCCCGGTCAATTGGGGTCGAGAAGGCTCGGTTCAGCAAATGGAGGTTGCGAATCTTCAGGGTATCCGCCGCGTGCTCATCCTCTGTCAGCTCGTCGGCCAAGGCCTCGGTGGGCCCGTTCATATATTCATGGAGGCTCGCCATGGTCCCGCGCACCTGACGACTCTGTTCGGCCAGTAGCGAGAAAAAGTCCGGCGGCTTGGGGATCACCTTTGCCACCAGGCGACTTAGAACGCTTTCTTTTCGCGCCATTCCAGAACTCCTTTCTACTTTGTCAGGTCAGATTCACAGGGCCAGGCCTGCCAGCCAGACCACCAGATACCCCAGCATGGCCAGAACGCCAGCACCAGGAATGGTAATCACCCAGGTTGTCGCAATTTCCCGGGCCTTGGTCCAGCGCACCGCCTTCGGCCGCTCGGAGGCACCAACGCCCATAATGGATGAAGAAACGACATGGGTGGTGGACACCGGCGCGCCAATGACAGAAGCCAGGAATACCACGCCGGCCGAGGTCAGCTGGGAATTGAGGGCGTGCAGGGGACGGATCTTGTAGATGGAAAACGCCAGCGTGCGCACAATCTTCCAGCCGCCCAGCACGGTGCCTAGGGTAATCGCCGAAGCACAGATCACCACCACCCAGAGGGGAACGTGAAATTCTTCAATATCCCCCGCCAACAACAGGCAAAGCGTGAGAATGCCCATACTTTTCTGGGCGTCATTGGCGCCATGAGAGAACGCCAGTCCAGCCGTGGTCAGCCATTGCGCCCCGCGCAGTTCCCAATTGACCAGCGGGCTGGCGGCCCGCAGGAGAAACAGGGTGATCCGTTGCAAAATAAAACCAACCCAGAAACCCGCAATCGGAGACAACACCAGCGCCAGTAGCACTTTGGTCACCCCCGTAAACTCGCCGCGAGTGAGCGCCTCCATACCCCATACGACCTGCTCGGGGCCGGCAGACACCACCACCGCGCCACACATGCCCCCAACCAATGCGTGGGAGGAGGAAGAAGGCAGTCCCCGCCACCAGGTCAGGAAATTCCAGGCGGTCGCCGCCAGAATGCCGCAAAGCACCACTACCAGGGACAGGGTTTCGGGCAGGTCATCCAGGGTTACAAAGCTGCCGATGGTATTGGCCACGGCCGTGCCGCCCAGCACGGGCCCCAGGAAGGTAAAGCCGCCCACCACGACTACCGACTGGATTGGTGTCATGGCCCGCGAGGCGATAACGGGGGCAATCATATTCGAAGCATCGTGAAAGCCATTGGTGAAATCGAACAACACCACAATGCCAACGGCCACAAAAACCAGCAGCCCCACAGTATCCATCAAGTTCACATCCTTGCATTGGGAACGAACGGCAAACCTACGCCACCAAACGGTCTGGAATGGGAAGCGACATATAGACGAGGCAGGCATAGTACCATCGGAAGGATGCTACATATAGTTTGAGGCAAACCGTGCCCCAAAACAGAAAAACCCGCCAGTGGCGGGTTTTTTCATGCCGTGGAACGCAGCTTTTGTCAGCCAAGGGCTCGTGCGTGATGGCGCATGTGATCCTCAATAAAGCTGGAGACAAAGAAGTAGCTGTGGTCGTAACCGGGCTGCAGCCGCAGCTCCAGCGGATGCCCCGCTGCCTCACAGGCCGCTTCCAGAGCTTCCGGTTTTAGCTGTTCCTCCAGAAAATTGTCGGCCTCGCCCTGATCCACCAGCAACGGCAGTTTTTCCTTCACCGTGGCCACCAGTTCGCAGGCGTCCCAGGCTTTCCAGCTTTCCCGGTCATCGCCCAGATAACCACTGAAGGCTTTCTCGCCCCAGGGACAGTTCACCGGGTTGGTGATCGGCGCAAAGGCCGAGACCGAGGCATAGCGCCCGGGGTTCTTCAGCGCGCAGATCAACGCCCCGTGCCCGCCCATGGAATGGCCGCTGATGGCGCGCTGATCGGTGACCGGAAAGTGCTGTTCGATCAGCGCCGGCAGCTCTTCGGTCACGTAGTCGTACATGTTGTAGTGGGCCGACCAGGGCTCCCGGGTGGCGTTCACGTAGAAACCGGCGCCGGAGCCGAAATCGTAGCTGTCGTGCTCGCCGGGCAGGTCGGTACCGCGCGGGCTGGTGTCTGGCGCCACCAGGGCGATGCCCAGTTCCGCCGCCATGCGCTGGGCACCGGCTTTTTGCATGAAGTTCTCATCGGTGCAGGTCAGGCCGGAGAGCCAGTACAGCACCGGCACTTTTTCGGTTTGCGCCTGCGGCGGCAGGTAGATGGCGAACACCATCTCCGTGCCGGTCGCTGTTGACGTGTGCTTGTAACGCTTGAGCCAGCCGCCAAAACACTTGTTACTGGCGAGCAGCTCCGGAGTGGTGTCGCTCATGGGCTACCTCACTGATCGAACAGGATGACCGAACGAATGCTCTTGCCTTCGTGCATCAGGTCAAACGCCTTGTTGATGTCTTCCAGGCCCATGGTGTGGGTCACGAACGGATCGATCTCGATCTTCCCGTCCATGTAGTCCTCCACGTAACCCGGCAGCTCGGAGCGGCCTTTAACGCCGCCGAAGGCAGAGCCTTTCCAGACCCGACCGGTCACCAGCTGGAACGGACGGGTGGAAATTTCCTCGCCGGCACCGGCGACACCAATGATGATGGACTCGCCCCAGCCCTTGTGACAGCACTCCAGGGCCGAGCGCATCACCTGGACGTTGCCGATGCACTCGAAGGAGTAATCCACACCGCCGTCGGTCATGTCCACGATCACCTGCTGGATCGGGTCCGAATAGTCCTTCGGGTTGACGCAGTCCGTGGCGCCAAACTGGCGGGCCATTTCGAACTTGTCTTCGTTGATGTCGATGGCAATGATGCGCTCGGCACCCACCATGCGCGCGCCCTGGATGCAGGACAGGCCAATGCCGCCCAGACCGAAGATGGCCACGGTGGAACCCGGCTCCACTTTGGCGGTGTTGCGCACGGCGCCGATACCGGTGGTGATGCCACAGCCCAGCAGGCAGACCTTCTCCAGCGGCGCGTCCACCTGGATCTTGGCCAGGGAAATCTCCGGCAGCACCGTGTATTCGGAGAAGGTGGAGGTGCCCATGTAGTGGTGGATGGTTTTCCCCCCCAGCGAGAATCGGCTGGTGCCATCCGGCATCAGGCCCTGGCCCTGGGTAGCCCGCACGGCGCCGCAGAGGTTGGTCTTGCCGGAGAGGCAGAATTTGCACTTGCCACATTCGGCGGTGTACAGGGGAATCACGTGATCGCCCGGTTTCAGGGAGGTCACTCCCTCGCCCACTTCCTCAACCACACCAGCACCTTCGTGGCCCAGGATGGACGGGAAAATGCCTTCGGGGTCGGCGCCCGAGAGAGTGTAGGCATCGGTGTGGCAGACGCCGGTGGCGACAATACGCACCAGCACTTCGCCGGCTTTCGGGCCCTGAACATCCACCTCTTCGATGGTCAGTGGTTTGCCCGGTGCCCAGGCAACAGCAGCGCGTGATTTCATAACAGGCTCCTCTTAAAACAGTTGGATAAACAGAAACGGTTGGATGAACGTTGCATTCAGTGTATATCACCGGGCGCCACTCATCTCTGCACAGATGGAAAAGCATTGTTGCCATACAGCAACAATTGGCGTATGAAAGGAATCCCCGAAACCGCCCATTTGCCATCGGAGCCGCCATGAAACACTGGGACGCCATCGAGGCCTTTATTGCCGTGGTTCAGGAAGGCAGTTTCAGTGCCGCCGCCCGTCGCCTCGGGGTATCGCCTTCCCACATCAGCCGGCAGGTTGCCGGGCTGGAAAAACGCCTGGGTGCGCCCCTGCTGTACCGCACCACGCGATCAATACGCCTGAGCGAGGCCGGCGAAACCTACTTCCAGCACTGCCACAACCTGATGGAAGGATTTGTCAGTGCCGAGGAAGAATTGCGCCAGGCCCAGCAAAAGCCGGCCGGCTCTCTTCGGGTCACCTGCGCCACCACCTTCGGTGAGCGCTTTCTGGCACCGGCGCTGAACGATTTTGTGACACGCTACCCGGACATTCAGCTGGACCTGCACCTGACCAATCGCCAGACCGATCTGGTCAGCGAGGGCTATGACCTGGCGGTGCGCATGGGCTCGATGAAGGACTCCTCGCTGTTATCGCGCCGGTTGTGCGATCGCCGGGAATACCTGTGCGCCAGCCCGGATTATCTGCAACGCCATGGCATGCCTCACACCCTTGCCGAACTGGCGCATCACAACTGCCTGCTGGGCTCAAACACCTGGTGGCTGTTCAGTGAAAACGGTCAACGGCGGGAACTGAAGGTGTCTGGCAACTGGCGTTCCAACTCCGGCCCCGCATTGCTGGATGCCGTGCGCAAGGGGCTGGGCATTGCCCAGCTGCCGGATTACTACGTGGAGCCGTTACTGGCGAGAGGAGAACTGGTATCCATGCTGGAGCAGTATCGCTACCCGTTCAGCGGTGTCTGGCTGGTGTACCCACAAGCCAAACAGCGTTCGGTCAAGCTCAAGGTGCTGACGGAATTCCTGATTGGGAGGTTTGCTAGTGGATTACCCTGGTAAAACCGGCATCATCGGGGCACTAACTGGTTGGAAGAAATAGTACTGGTTCTTGCCATTTTGCTTGGCTTGGTACATGGCCATGTCCGCTTGACGCAGCAAGGTATCGGCATCCACGTCTGGCTGCTGGGGATAAATGCTGACACCGATGCTCGCGGACACTTGAACCTGACCTTCACCCAGGCAAGCCGGGGCAGACACGGCGGCCAATAAACGATCCAGAACCTGTCGGCAGCCATCCTTGCCAGACAGATCCGGCAACAGGACCACAAACTCGTCGCCCCCAAGGCGCGCCACCGTGTCGCATTCCCTGAGAGCGTATTTCATACGGTCGGCGAGAATAGTCAGCAACTGGTCACCGGCGGCGTGACCACAGGTATCGTTCACTTCCTTGAAGCCATCAAGATCCATGAACACCACGGCCAGCTCTTCTTTCCGGCGCCGGGCCACCAGGGTAGCGTGGCGCAGCCGCTCCGTCAGAAGAATGCGGTTCGGCAGGCCGGTCAGGTTGTCGTAGTGGGCGATCAGGCGCAGCTTATCCTCGTTCTGCTTCAGGTTGGAGATATCAGCCACCAGAGTCACATAATGCTCCACCTCGCCGGCACGGTTACGTACTGCAGCAATAGTCATCAACGCGGGAAACACCGCCCCATCCTGGCGGGGCATCCAGTACTCGCCACTCCAGACTCCCTCCTCATGCAGGGCTTTGAGCATGGTTTTCATGAACAGCTCGCCGTGTCGATCGGAGGACAACAGCTGATAATTCTGATGAATAACGTCCTGACGGGCGTACCCGGTCAACTGGGTGAACGCTGCATTCACATCCAGAATAATACCTTTGGCACTGGTTATAAGAATCCCTTCCCGAGCGTGCCTGAAAACACCGGCAGCCATGGAGAGTTGTTTCTCGGCCTCTTTGCGCTCGGTAATATCCTGGTGGGTGCCATACATCATCAGCGGCTGCCCGTCATCCGTCCGGGTCATCAAACAACCGCGGTCCATTACCCAGACCCAGTGCCCATTCTTGTGACGCATTCGAGCTTCGCATTCGTAGTAGGGAAGCTCCCCGAGAAAGTGCCTTTCCAGCAGCCTGGCGGACTTTTTCAGGTCATCGGGATGGACCAGTGCGTTCCAGGTTTCAATGGAAATCGGCGCCAGTTCCGCCAGGGAGTAGCCAACAATCTCCGCCCAGCGTTCATTGAATACCGTCTCCCCGGTGTTGACGTTCCACTCCCAGGTGCCGGTATGAGTACCGGTTATCGTATTTTCCAGACGAAGGCTTTCGATTTTCCGCTTGGCCCGGGACTCCTTGATGGATTCCAGCATCGTATTAATCGTCTGACCTAACCCACGAATCTCGCGATACTGCAGATCCGGCACGGGCTGAAGGGGAATACCTTCTTCGTCACGATGCCTTATCGCCAAATCAATCCGTTGTAGGGAATGCAGGAAATAACGTCGCAACACCGCGATTAACAACAGCGAAAGGGTCACCGAAAGAACGAGTATAGTGAGAAGCTCTTCAACAATAACCTTGTGAAGCTTCGCGACCAGAGGAGCATCCGACGCATATACCGACACCTGTCCAAGCGCCTCTCCATCTGCGCCGGTAATTGTAGCCGTATCCGACATGTAAGCCTGCCCCAATCGCTCATTCAGCGCGGCACTGTCTTTCTGATAGGCAACGTACCCACCCTCCTCTGAGCGAATCCGGCCGGAAACGTAATAGGGCTCGCCGATGATCTCCCCCATTTCCCGGTCCTTCACCACCACGGCGAAATGCTCTTTCAGTGCCGTTTCCGTAGCCACCAATTTTTCGTATTCATTGACAGAATAGGCGGCCATGAACGGGGCAATATTTTCGCTCAACCGCTGCAGGCTTTCGTTGATGTCATCTTTCGTCGCATCAATAATCTCGGCACGCTGTGAGGTGTACACGTAAACAGCGTGCAGCAGGAACACCAGCAGGATCACAGAAATCATCGCCAGCGTTGCCCGCACAATCAGGGAAGGCGCTCTGTTATCTCCCGCCACAGTCGAGTTCATTGCGATTCCATCCCATGACCCAACACGTTTCGCATTATCAGGGGCAACCACTGATCCAGGTTCCTTCCGGACACCGGCAGCACGTCCACTTGCTGAACTTTTTTGACCTTACGACCATGTAAATGAAGGTCCATTGTATCAACGGCTTTTTCGCCCATGAGGAACGGCTGCTGCATGCCAGCTCCCACCAGTTCACCACCGGCAATCATGTCCAAGAATTCCGGTTCAGCGTCAAAGCAGATCAACAGTAACTGGTCCGCCTTGCCAGCATCAGCCATGGCGTCCAGGGCTGCCTGGTATCGGTTCGACCCCTGCAGCCAAATAGCGCGAAGGTCCGCGTGACGGGCAATCAGCTTGCGAGTGAAATCGTAGGTTTCACGGTAGGAAAAGTCTGACTGTTGAAAGATGCCGGCAGAACCGATGCCCTGCTCTTCCAACGCATTCAGAAAGCCCCTGGTTCGAGCCTTACCATTATCCCGCTTTTGCGGAATCGCGATGATGCCCACGGTGCCGTTTGACCAGCCCTTGTCCTCCATCTTCAGAGCCAGCATCTCTCCAAGATCGTAGGCACCCTGGTAATTGTTGGACTGTATGTAGCTGACGTAATTATCGGAATCCGCACCAATATCCGAAATGACCATCGGAATCCCGGCCTGCTCGGCAAGCTTCAGGACAGTGACCGCCGCCGAAGAATTAGTAGGCGACAAAATGATGCCGTCCACTTCCTCCCGGATCGCCCTGGCGGTGAACTCCAGTTCTTTTTTGGCTTGGTTTTCGGCACTGTAAACAGAGATACGGTAATCAAGCTCTGCCGCCTCATGCCGGATACCATCTGCCATGATATTCCAGAAAGGGATCCGTGCGTCGGGCACCAGATAGGCAAGGTGTTTTTCCGCACCATGTACCTTAGACACAAAAAGCAGCACCACGAACAGAGGAAACACAAAGGAAAAACGGGAGGCTCGAATGGCTTTCATGCAAACATTTTCACGAGAACAAGGGGAGGTCTAATCTTATTCCTGTATCTTAAGAATACAGGGGGCACATAGTGAAACAGAAAACTAAGAGGGTAGGCCTACTCCCCACACCACAAGCAAAAAGCATGTCTGATTAAAGGCGCATCCGGAATACGCCCTTGCAACTACTCAGTGGTCCGTTATCCTAATTGTAGGTATTAACCGAGATTCACTGGTTTGTCACATCACATTCGTGAACAAAACATGGCAGTTTTCCCGATCCGCCCGGATCGCGGCTTCCCGTTATCGGAACGACATTCCAACCATAAAAAAACCGAAAGAGGATAGTGACTATGCGAAAGCTTACGTCTGCTGCAATGCTGTGCGCGCTTTCAGTTCCCGGACTGGCGCAAGCGGAATGCGGCGAGGTATCCATTACCGAAATGAACTGGGCCTCAAATACCGTGGTAACCAATGTAGCTAACTTTATCATGGAACAGGGCTATGGCTGTGAGGTCACCATCGTTCCATCTGACACTGTCCCCGCCGTGACGTCTGTTGCCGAAAACGGCGAACCGGACATCATTACCGAGCTATGGCTCAATTCCGCGGGTGAGGCCTACCTGAAACTTGAAGAACAGGGCAAAGTCGAGCGAGTCAGCCGTGTGCTGGATCCGGGCGGCGTTGAAGGTTGGTGGATTCCCACCTATCTGGCAGAAGAACATCCGGAACTGACCACCATCGAAGGCGTTATGGCCAACCCTGAACTGGTCGGCGGTACCTTTAACAACTGCCCGGACGGCTGGGGCTGCCGTGTGGTCAGCGATAACCTGATTCGCGCCCTGGACCTGGAAGAATCCGGCATTGAAGTCTTTAACCACGGTTCCGGCGAAACCCTGGCCTCGTCCATGGCTTCCGCCGTTCAGAACAAGGAACCCTGGCTCGGCTACTACTGGGGCCCGACCGTGCCTCTCGGCAAGTACGACATGACCCGCGTTGAGCTGGGCGAATACAAGCCTGAGGTGCATCAGAAGATGCCAGACCCCGGATGCGGACAACCCGGGCGTATCGGAATTCCCGGCGGCAACCGTCCTGACGTCCATCACCACCGACTTCAAGGAGCGTGAGCCTGAAGTCGCTGAAATGCTGAGCAATATGACGTTCAAAACTTCCACCATGAGCTCAATCCTGGCCTGGATGGATGAGAACAATGCCACCGGTGAAGAGGCGGCTGTCTACTTCCTGAGCAACAATAAAGATGAGTGGTCCAACTGGCTGAACGATTCCGCCAGAAAGCGGCTGGCCAACATCCTGGAATAATTGACCTGCCCCGTCCGGGGCGTATCCCCTGCGCCCCGGACTGTTTACCCCACAACCACGCTTTTCTGATCTGCGCAGGAGAAACTGACCGCCCATGGCAACTTACGATCCCCTGTTCGAAACTCTCGGGCTCAAGGAATGGTGTTCCGAAGGCAAAACCAGCGGCCCCATGTCGATGGCCGACTTGCTGAACCAGACCAGTGGCCAACAAAATCAGGAAACTTCCATCTGGGAACTGCCCTTTCCTTCCATGGACGCGCTCAATGAATCCTGTGCCGCTTTCCCCCAGTCACGGGAGCTCACCAAAGGGCTGGAGCAAGGCTTCCTGGCCATCAAGGACAGCCTTAGCCTGGTACTGGATCCACTGACCCAACCGCTGAGTTGGTTCCTTGATGGCGCGCTTTACGCCATGCTCAATACGCCTTGGTGGATTGTTATTCCGGTGCTGTTGGCTATCGTATGAGCTATTGTCAATTCTGGTGTTCAAGTTCTTTGATCAAGCGACGTCCTGATCGG
>ERZ1673960.111-NODE-111-length-12636-cov-209.218027_pt1 | contig 12636 bp, 6 predicted proteins | sample MGYA00580190_ERZ1673960 | MGnify/ENA primary metagenome ERZ1673960 (study PRJEB41334, sample SAMN05608106) | rock metagenome | biome: terrestrial subsurface; feature: shale formation; material: shale | place: USA: Pennsylvania ...
CAGAAAAGCGGGGTAGGCCACCCAAATGATGGGTATTCCAACCACAAGCCAGAAAACCAGGTCATTCAGGACCAGGTTTTGCCAGCCCCGTTTGTAAAGCAAAGAGACGACAACGGCTTCCAGTGTAAAGGTGAACAGGCCGATGGGGTGGCCCCAGGCCTGAACGGTCTGAAGTCCACCGGCAATGGCTACCAGAATGGCAGCCCAGGGCCCCAAATACGTCAGCGCCAGAAACACCGTGATGGAACCAAAAATGAATTCCACCCCGTAGAACAGCTCCACGGATAAAAAATTACCGATAGGGGCAATAGTGGCCAGTACCACTATGAGAAAGATTTTGAATGCAACGGACTGGGAGGGGGCGTTCATTCTGGCTTATTTATTCTTACTTGAATAAGTTTATGAGACTATGCCATTAACGAAATGTAACAGTCCAATAGGTGAAAGCTATTAGAGCGATAGGCATCTGCGGATCGGAGTGATCCTTTATGGTGCGCCGAGAGTAAAAGTTTTTTAACATGTCGTAACATTAGTCATAAACTCGAGTTGCCATGTCCTCACACGAATCCCCCACTGCCTTCGATATCGTCCCCTGGAACCGGAGTTTTGAAACCGGCATCAAGACCATCGACCAGCAACACCGACAATTGGTCAAACTGCTGAACGACCTGGCGCATCAGTATGTTTATGGTCTGGAACCCGACCAACTCAGGGAAATAGTTGATGGTCTGGTGGAATACGCGGCTTATCATTTCGAGACCGAAGAGGGCTTGTGGATCGAGGCCTTTGAAGGGGATGAATGGTTTACCAGGCACCACCGTTCCCATGACGGGTTCGTGGACAAAGTCCGCGGCATGCAGGCCCGGGCGGAACAAAGCGCCAGTCTGGCCGGGGTCGATGATCTGTTGTCCTTTCTGGTGAGCTGGCTGGCCCATCACATCCTGCACGATGACAGAAGCATGGCGGTTGCGTTGCTCGAAGTGCGCAAGGGCCGCTCTTTGCCTGAGGCCAAGGCGACGTCGCACGAAGCCATGAGTGGTCAGGTCTCGGGCCTGATCCAGAGTGTTCTGGCCATGTATAAGCAGCTCTCCGGTCGGACACTGGCGCTGCAGAGAGAAGCCTACGCCCGGGAGATGGCTGAAAAGAAACTCCGGGAACAGGAAGATCATTGGAAGTCGGTACTGGGGGCTACCAATGACGCGCTCTGGGACTGGACTCTTGAGGCGCTGGATACAACCGACCCTGACGCCACGGCGCACCTGTTTGCCCGCGCAGGGCAGTCGGTGCACCCGGAGGATTGGCCTGCCCTGAAAGAAGATTTTCTGGCGCACTTGCTGGGCAAGACCGAGGTGTTCAGCCATCAGCACCGGGTGCTGGACAATGATGGCCGCGAACACTGGGTGCAGTCCCGGGGTAAGGTGATTGCACATGATCCCGATGGACGCCCGTCACGCATTGTCGGTACCCAGACCGACATTACCGAACGTAAAACCCAGGAGTTGATCCTGCAGCGTGAGCGGGATACCCGGTTGCTGATCAGCGAATTCGCCTCGGATTTCATGGCCGCGTCTCCGGAAGAATTCGACGCCACTATTGAGCGTGCCCTGCAGCGTGCCGGTGCCTATTTGGGGGCTGATCGCACCTATGTGTTCCTCGTCAACGAAGATCACCGGTATATGAGCAATACCCATGAGTGGTGTGCAGCTGGCATCAACCCGGAAATTGGCAATCTACAAAACATACCTTCCAACCTGACGCCCTGGTGGTGGCAGCAACTGCGCACTACCGGTTATGTGTTGGTGCCCCGGGTCAGCGACCTGCCACCCGAAGCTCATGCGGAGCATGCCATTCTGGAAGCCCAGGATATTCATTCAGTCTGTGTTTATCCGTTGCACATGAATGGCGAGTTGGTCGGTTTTTTGGGTAACGATGCGGTGCGGGAAGAGAAACACTGGGGGCCGGAAACCCTGCAATTCCTGGAGCTGATGTGTGATCTGCTGAGCATCGCTTTGGAACACCGACAGGTACAGAAACAGAGAGCACGGGCGGCCGTTCGTCTGGAGCGGGCAGAGCAACTGGCCCATCTGGGACACTGGAGTTATAAACTGGATTCCGGTGAAGGGTTCTGGTCGGCGGAAGTGTTCCGGATCTTTGAGCGTAACCCGTTGGATTCAACGCCCACCTACGATGCCTATCTCGACATGGTGCACCCGGAAGACCGACAGAAAACCCACGAGGCTTTCCAGCAAGCCAAAAACGAGATGGGTTTCCTGCACATGGAGCACCGGATCTGCCCTGCGCCCGGGCAGACCAAATACCTGGAAGTCCGCGGTCACTTTAAAAGTGGCCCTGACGGCCAGCCGTCATTGGGCGAGGGGACGATCCAGGACATCAGTGAAAAAGTACGGCACCGGGAGCAGTTGCGCCGACTGGCCTATGAAGATGCCCTGACGGGCCTGCCAAACCGGCGAGCCGTTGTAGATAAGCTCAGGCAGGAGATAGGCCATTGCGAACAGAGTGGCAGTCGGCTGGTCCTGGCCTTGCTGGACCTGGATAACTTCCGGGAAGCGAACGAGCGACATGGTCCCGCGCTGGGTGACGATGTGTTGGTGGCATTAAGTCAGCGGATGCGCACGGTGTGTGATGACTCGGCTGTGGTCGGGCGCATTGGAGGCGATGAATTCGTTATCCTGCTGCCGAGAATGAGTCCGGATGATGATAGCTTTTCGCTGTTCCGCCGGTTACTGGTGGCGATCAACGAGCCACTGATGATCTCGGATATCGAGGTGGCAATCACCGCAAGCATAGGGGTTACCCGGTATCCGCAACCTGAAAATGTCTCGGAAGAGCAATTGTTGCGCCAGGCCCAGCAGGCGCTTTTCCAGGCCAAGATGCAGGGGAAAAACCGGGTACAGCAATACGATGTTCAGTGGGAGCAGAGTGCCCGGGCGTTAACAGGCAAGCTCCAGGCCATCAAACAGGCTCTGTTGAATGAAGAATTTGTGCTGTATTACCAACCAAAGGTCAACATGGCCAAGGGCACCGTGTTGGGTGCTGAAGCATTGGTGCGCTGGCAGAAACCTTCGGGAGAAATAGTTCCTCCAGGCGATTTTTTACCGGCGATTCAGGACCACCCGTTGGAAATTGAGCTGGGAGACTGGGTCATTCACAAGTCGTTGGCACAGGTGCAAGCCTGGCATGATCAGGGCCTGTCCCTGGAAGTCAGCGTGAACGTGACCAGCCTGCAAATCCTCGAAGATGGCTTTGTCAGCAAACTCCAGGCCGCACTTGAGGCGCATCCCGGTGTTGCCCCCGAGGTTTTGCAAATCGAAATATTGGAAAGCAGTGCCTTGCATGATCTGGATAAGGTTTCCCGTGTGATGCAGGCGTGCCGCAAACTGGGGGTTCGGTTCGCGCTGGATGACTTTGGCACGGGGTTTTCGTCACTCTCGTACCTGAAGCATTTGCCGGCCAGCGTTTTGAAGATTGACCAGAGCTTTGTCCGCAATATGCTGGACGATTCCGATGACCTGTCGATTATTTCCGGCGTTGTCGGTATGTCCCAGGCTTTCGGGTTGCAGGTGCTGGCTGAAGGCGTAGAAACCGTAGAGCATGGTGACCTGCTGCTGCGATTGGGGTGTGACCTGGGCCAGGGTTACGGCATCGCCCGGCCCATGAAGGCTGAGGATCTGCCGGAGTGGGTTGGTCACTGGCAGGCTGCCAGTGACTGGCGGCAACAGAAGCCCGTCGCTTTTCAGAATCTGCCGTTGCTGCACGCTGAAGTGGAGCATCGCCATTGGGTCAATCAGCTGGAGCAGTGGTTGCGGGGTGAAACTGACGCCTTGCCGGCATTGCAGGCCAGCCACTGCAAAGTAGGACGCTGGATCGAGAACGATGGGCGGAACCGTTTCCTGAACAATCCTGTATTTACTCAATTACTGGCCGACCATGATCGATTGCACCGGGCTGGCGAGCAGGTGGTTAATGCCCGTGCGCGAGGCGATGAGTCAACGGTTCGTGAAAGTTTGTCGGCCATGCATAAATGCAAAGACAATGTTTTATCGAACCTGAGACGGCTTCAGAGGGGTTAGTGTGCGCGTAGGGATTCGCCAGAAAATAGTGTGTGTGCTTGTCATGTTGGCCCTTGCCGGCTGCCAGGATCTGGATCGACCGGATGGTTTGCGGTTGGCGGTGAATTCATGGCCGGGTTACGGCTATTTTGCCGTGGCTGGGGAACGGGGGCTCTTGAATGAACCAGGTACTCCGGTACTGGAAATTGTCGAGACGTCCTCGTTAAGCGACTCTGTTCGGGCTTTCAAACGAGGACAGGTGGATATGCTCGGCGGCACCCTGGCCGAGCTTGCAGCGATCAACCAGTTCGGGAACAGGGCGGCCAGCGCAGTACTGGTGCTTAACCGGTCGGTCGGGGCCGACATGATTGTGGCAAGTGATGACATAACCCGTCTCGATCAGCTGGCCGGCAAGCGTTTGGCTCTGGAGCCGGTCTCGGCCAACGTTCTGGTATTGGCCGCGGCCCTCGCCGAAAGCGGCCTTCAACTGAATCAGCTTGAGCTGTTGCCTCTGCCTCAGGGCGAAATGCCGGCAGCCATGACTAAAGGCCGTGTGGATGCCGCGATCACCTATCCGCCAATCTCGATTGAACTGGAGGCATTGGCAGGCTTCAGCCGGCTGTTTGATACGGGGCAGGCACCGGATGCCGTGATTGATCTGCTCATTGTGGCCGATGATGTGATTAACCAGCACCCTCAAGAACTGGCCTCCATTATTCGGGCCCACGACGAGGCTTTACGGTGGGGGAAAAATAACCCGGCAGAGGTGAACAAGCTGCTGTCAAAGCATACAGGGCTTTCTGTTGAAGAGTTGGTGAAACTCAGTGATTCTATTGAAATGCTGACACTGGATAGCCAGGCTGCTTTTTGGCAGCCGACAGGACCACTCCATCGCCTTCTGCCCGTCGCCGGCAGAATTGTCCAACAGTTGAATACACGGGCTGCTGAAGGAATCGGTATACCTTCACAAGTCTTGAATAACCGTTTCATACCCAACTCAGAGGCTCCATGATAAAAAAACGGTTGCTACCGACATCTCTGGCACGTCGCTTTAATTTTTTGATGGTTCTGTTTTCCATGCTCGGGGTCGTGTTGGTGGCGATTCTGAGCTACTACGAACACGTTATCGAGGCGCGAGCAGAAGCCAGATCCATTGCCGTTGACCGTTCACTCACCATCGTGGATGCCATGGAAACCGGGGCCAGCCGGGAGTCCATCTCGCGTTTTATTTTTTCGGTCGCGGCTCAGCCGTCGGTGGAATCCATTGCCCTGGTGGACGCTGGCGGTCGTGTCGTGCTGGCTTCCAGACGCAGCTGGCAGAATGCCGATGTGAGCGCACTGAGTGATGTGATCGACAAACAATGGCTGGCGAAACAAGCCGGCGAAGACATGTCGGTGTATTGGGATGAGCCCAATGTCCAGGCCGTGGTGATTGCACCCATCGAACCGGTGAATCCGGCCTCTTCCGTTATCCGGGATTTGCAGGGTGGTCGGTTGTTGTTTGCCCTGGATGCCCGGCCGCATATTGCCAGCGCGAGGAAAGAGGCCTGGTTTGATGCCTTCTGGGCGAGTGGTGTCTTGGTGGTCATGATGCTGCTGGTGTCCCGGGCCCTGCATCGACAAGTGGCCTGGCCGCTGGAAAAACTTTATCAACGAACCAGGAGCCCGGATGACCAGGCTCTGGCCAGTGATCCCGCTCCGACAGGTCAGGTCAGAGAGCTGAAGGCCCTTGGTGATGCGATTTCCGAACTGGCAAAAGCCCGTTTGGCAGTGGGCGTCGAAAAACAGAGGCTGGAGGATATTGCGGACAGCATACCCGGGGCTGTGTACGAATATCGACATTATCCGGACGGTGACGATGAATTCCTGTATTTCAGTGGGGGTATCCAGCAGCTGGTTGATCTGGATGCTGAAACTGCCCACGCGTGGGACTTCGCCCGCATTGGTGCTAACGTCTGGTCACGGATTCTGCCCGAGGACCGCGAAAATCTGGAACAGGCCACGCAAGCGGCCAATTATCCTGAGCCAGGCGAATGGCAGGCTGAGTATCGGGTTCAGATCAGTGATGGTATTCGTTGGATCTGGGGGCATGCCATGCCGGTCGCGGATGATCAGCCTGGCCAACTCTTCCGGGGGGTAATGCTCGATATTACCGACCGCAAGGAACTGGAACAGCGCTTACAGCAAGCCGCTACCCACGACCCGCTGACCGGAGCGCTCAACCGCGCAGGCATCGAGCCTCACCTGGAGAGCAGTCTGGCAGGAGCCCGGCGCCGGAATCATCCCATGTCCATTGTCTTGATTGACATCGATTACTTTAAAAACGTGAATGACACCTTCGGTCATGGGGTTGGCGACAGTGTCCTGATCCAACTGGTGGAAATGTTTAAAAGGCGGTTACGAAAGGCCGACAGCCTGGCTCGGTGGGGTGGAGAGGAATTCCTGATTCTACTTCCCGATACTGACGCAAAAGGTGCCTTTCAGCTTGCCGAGGCGTTGCGCAAAGCAATCGAACAGGCAACATTCAAGCATCAGCAGCCTCTGACCATCAGCTTGGGCATTGCCACGGCCAACGCGGGCGATTCGTTGAAAAGCCTAGTTCGCCGGGCCGATGACAACCTTTATGCCGCCAAGCATGGCGGAAGAAATCAGGTGATGGGGCTGATCGAAAAGCCGGAAAGCCTGGAATCCTGATTCGTAAGGCCGCGCCATCGTTCTATTGTTGGCAGGGCGCGGTTTGGGTCAGCAGAGAGGTCACCGCCGGTGCCTCCAGCGGGCGAGACAGCAAAAAGCCCTGAACGCTGTCGCATCCCAGCTTACGCAACTCCGTCAGCTGGGCGTCGGTTTCTATGCCTTCGGCCACCACCGACAAGCGCAGGCTCTTGGCCAGGCTGATGATGGCGTTGGTGACCAGTTCCCCTGAGCTGTTGGTGCCAATCTCGTTGACGAAGCTGCGATCCACTTTCAGGGCGTCCAGGGGTAGGCGGTGCAGTTGGCTGAGAGAAGAGTAGCCGGTACCGAAATCATCAATGTGTACGGACAGCCCCAGTGCCTTGGCCTCGCGAATATGCTCGGCGGCCAGTTCAACATTGTCCACCAGACTGCCTTCGGTGATTTCCAGCACCAGTGCGCTGGCGGGGGTGCCGGTGTGATCCAGCAATGCTCTCAGCCATTGCAGAAAGTTTGGTCGCAGCAAGTCCTCGGCGCTCAGGTTCACGGCAATGGAGATGTCCCGGTCCATGCCCTGGGCGCTCCATTGGGCGTACTGGTGGCAAACCGCGGCCAGCACCCAGTCGGTCAGGTCCCGGATGATGTCAGAGCGCTCGGCAATGGGAATAAAGTCGGCGGGAGAAATTTCGCCCAGATCCGGGTCGTGCCAGCGCACCAGAGCCTCCAGACCGGACACTTTGCCGGAGGCCAGATCAAACTTGGGTTGGTAGTTCATCCGTAACCGGTTTTCGGCAATGGCTTGGCGCAGGCGGGTTTCGATCAGCACCGAGCGTTGCAGCTGCGCTTCTTTGTCAAAACTGTAAAATCCGATGGCGCGGATGGCACTGGTCATCTTCCCGGGGCGGGCCAGCTCCGCTTGAACCAGAAGCTGGTCGACGGATTGGGCATTGTCAGGGAACAGGCTGACTCCCACGGTTGGATAAACGCGCCGGTTGGCCACCTGGATCGGCCGTGCAAACTCCGCCTGCAGGGCCTTTGCAGCCAGGTAACGCCGATGGCGGTTGCTGGCGGACTTTAGCAAGGGGTTGTGGTCGAGGACGAAAAGCGCCGCATAGCGCCCGTTGCCCAGGGTGCCAATGTGATCGGCCAGACGAAACACCGAGGCTACCCGTTCGGCCAGTTCCCGGTTTAGCAATGCCTGTTGTTCGCTGGACAGCTCCAGGATCGACAGGGCGTATTCATTCACACCCAGTACCACCATGGCGGCTTCCGAGCTCTGGGTCAGCGTCTGCTGGCTCTGCTCGCTAAACAGCTTTTCGCCGGGCAGGCCGTCGGCCTGGTAGAGGGTTCGGTGCACCAGAGTCTGGCGCCAGAGGTCCAGACGATGGCCCTCGTTGAGTTCCCGTTCAACCATCGCCCCCAAATCCCGCAGCAATGCCAGCTGGTTGTTGTCCAAGGCCGACCGGGGCTCGTTATCCATGATGCAAAGGGTGCCCACCGGGCGCCCCTCGACGCTTTTAAGGACCACCCCGGCGTAGAAGCGGAAATGGGGCGGCTCGGTGACCAGCGGGTTGTGAGCAAAGCGGGGGTCCCGGGTCAGGTCGGGCACCATCAAGTGAGAGGTCTCCCGAATGGCATGATCGCAGATGGCGATATTGCGGGGCGTTTGTGTGATTTCGAGCCCCTGGCGCGACTTGAACCACTGCCGGTCCCGGTCAACCAGGCTGACCAGGGCGTAGGGCGCGTCAAAAATCCGCCGGGCGAGCCGAGTTATGCGATCAAAACGCTCCTCGGGGGGCGTATCCAGAACATCCAGTGCGTAGAGGTCCTCAAGGCGCCGAACTTCCCTTTCTGCTGGCATAACCGTGCTCTCTATCAAAAGTGTCGTCTCTGTGGTCATACAAGTGGCTGTTATTACGCCGTAATTAACCAGCAGGATTACTTCCGGCCACGAAAAACCCGCATTCCGTTTTCCGGTTTCAAGGTCGACATCTTAATTTCTCAATGGTTCTAACACCTTATGGCATGAAAACTGCTCAACAATTGATCTGGCTCACCTTAAAACCGGGCAACACGTCGGTAGGGTGCCGGCAGGATTGATCTGTACAGGATGGCCACACGTAAAACGATTGTTGATTCTTTCCATATGCCTGTTCTGAGGAACGCTCAATGCGCATAAACGAACCAGTTACCCATCGCGAGGTTACCGTGGGTAACGGCGCAAATATCCTTTCCACCACCAACCCCAAAGGGCAGATCACACACATAAACAATGAGTTTGTGAAAATCAGTGGTTTCTCCAGGGAGGAATTGCTGGGACAGCCTCATAACATTATTCGCCACCCGGACATGCCCCGGGCCGCGTTTGAGGAAATGTGGCAGCGCCTGAAAAAAGGCGAGCCCTGGCTGGGAGCGGTAAAGAACCGGTGTAAGAATGGCGATCATTACTGGGTTCGTGCTTACGCCATTCCCATCACCGATAAAAACGGCAATCTGGTGGAGCTGCAGTCGGTGCGTACCCGGCTGGAGCCTGAAGCCAAGGCTCGGGCGGAAAAGCTCTATGCCCAGGTAAGTGGCAAGCAGCCCAAAAAAGGGCCGGTGGAGCCAGCCAGGCTGTCCCGCGGTCTGCCGTTGCATTTGAAGTTGGTGCTGACCATGGCGGCGGTTCTGGCCGGCAGTACCGCTGCGCAGTGGTTCATGGACTCCGTCCTGGCGTCCGCGCTCATCTGGCTGGTGTCGCTGGCTGTGGCTGCTGGCGCTATCACGGGCCTGACGGCCTCGTTCCGAAAGTGCGTGGCGCGCGCCCGTGGCGTGATTGACGATACCGTGGCGGAACGGATTTTTGCGGGCGGTAATGACGAGGTGGCCAGCGTTAACCTGGCAATGACCGCCCGGGAAGCGGAACTGGATGCGGTGGTCAAACGCATGGACGACCTGGTTCGCGACCTCAAAGCGGATATGAAAGCCACCATCGCCCGCAGTTCCGAAGCCAGCGCCGCGGTCCGGGAACAGTCCGATGCCACCGATACCATCGCGTCGGCCAGTGAGGAAATGTCCGCCACTTCCCAGGAGGTGTCCAGCAATGCCGCTGACATGCTGGAGCAGGTGCGGCTGGCCAACGACGGCGTCTCCAATGGCCAGGCCATTACCCGGGAAACACGGCATAGCATGGGCGCTCTTTCCCGCGAATTGGCAGAAGCATCTGATCGCGTGGGCGAGCTGACGGAAGCGAGCAAGGGCGTGACCGATGCCCTCAATACCATTGGCGAGATCACCGAACAGACCAACCTGTTGGCACTGAACGCGTCCATTGAGGCGGCTCGCGCGGGCGAGGCCGGGCGGGGCTTTGCGGTAGTGGCCGATGAGGTGCGCAGTCTGGCGCTGAGGACGCGGAGTACCACTGAACAGATCAATGAGACCCTGGGCCGGTTCCGTGATGTGGTAAGCAGTGCCACTGACTCCATGGCCCGGTGCGACACCTACGCCCGGAAAACCGAAGAGGATGCGAGTAATTCTGAAGCCACCCTGAACGAGCTGGTGACCTATATCGAGAGAATTTCGCACGCATGCGACAGCACTTCTTCGGCTGCTGAACAGCAGCACCAGGCGGCGGCCGAGATTTCCCGGCGCATTGTCAGTATCAATGATCTGGGCGACAGCGCCACAGGATTGATGGCAGAGGCCCAGGGTTCGATCGATGTCCTGGAAGGGGAACTGAACGAAGTGGCCAAGCTGATTACCCGCTTGAAGCGGCGTGGCGAGGAGTAAATCCACACTCAATGCAGGGAATTTGATTCAGGTCTTCAAGGGTACGTTCGGGGTGCCGTTATCATAGACATATATCAAGAACTGTCTGTGATAACGAAACCCGCGTTTTACGCGGAAATGAGTGACCCCTATGTTCCTGTCTGAAAAGAAAGCCAAACAGATGATCCAGGATGTCCTGGATGGCAAACGCCGAAAGAATACCCCGGACTGGCTGGCGCCTCTGGCCCAGTACCTCGACGATTGGGCAGACGAAGAGCTGGCCATCGCCAATGGTGCGGTGGATGTGTCCCGCCATATTTCCGATCTGGGGCAGAACGCCCTGGAATTTGATGAGCGCATCCACCACCTGGTGGCCAATATTCAGACCCTGTCTGCCGCTATTGAGGAGATGTCGGCCAGCGCTTCCGAGGTAGGAAGCCTCGGGCAGGATGTGCTCAGTCAGGCCTCCAACGTGAATGATTACACCCATGAATCCAGCACGGCACTGGATGAAATGGAAGCCCGCCTGGCCGAGGTGGATATTGCTCTGACCCAGGCCAACGAGGAAATGCGCTCACTGGCGGAGCAGACCAAGCGCATTGAATCCCTCACCAACACCGTGAATGAAATCTCGGATCAGACCAACCTGCTGGCCCTGAATGCCGCCATCGAGGCAGCGCGGGCGGGTGAGGCCGGTCGCGGGTTTGCCGTGGTGGCCGACGAAGTGCGTCAGTTGGCCGCCCGCAGCGCCGGTGCCGCTCAGGAAATCAACGGCATTGTCACCGAGATTATTAACGGTTCCGAGAGTGTCCAGCAGCGGCTGGGCCGATCAGTGACTGCGGTTCAGTCCTCCGGGGAAAGTCGGGAGCGCGTGGCGGATGTGGTTCATAAATCCCGGGACTCCGCCAACCAGAACTTCGACCAGGCCACGTCGATTGCCTCGGCGGCTGAGGAACAAAGCCAGGTAGCCCACGACATGGCGCAACAGGTTAACTCCAATTCTGAGGACTCCAATGCCCTGGCCGAGATCTTCAAGGGCCTGATGAACGCTCTGGCGCCCCTGCGTGAGGACACCAACAGAATTTTCTCCAACGTCCGCGTGATCTCCCCCTGCCTGGCCTTGGCCAGTGCCAAGCGCGACCATGTGGTCTGGGTCGACAAGCTGATTCGTTTCGCCATTTTCAATGAGGATTCGATCACCGAGGATGAAGTAAAGGACCACACACAGTGCCGGCTGGGTAAATTCCTGACCAGTGACAAGGCCCGGGGTATAGATCAGTTGAAGAATTCAGACCGACTGATCAATCAGGCCCATCCGAAGGTCCACCAGGCCGGTAAGGAGCTGTTCAGGCTGGCGCAGGATTATCAGCACAAGCGGATTGATCCTGAGCGCTACAATGCCCAGTCGCGGGAACTGGTGGAAACCCTCAGGTCATCCTCAGCGGAGGTGCTTGACCTGTTGGATGCGTTGATCGCCGAAGTGGAAGCGCATCCAGACATGCGCTGCTAGCAAGGCAGAGGCACCGAAAGAAAGTTTCAACCAGGTCCGGGGCAAAGTGTTTGTCACTTTGCTCCCGGATCACCAGGGTCTTTCTTGGGTCTTAATCCGTAACCACCTTGTTCTTACCGGCTTTTTTCGCGGCATATAGGCGTTGGTCCACCCGACCAAGAATGCTGGCCGGGTTGTCATTGTCGATGAACTCGGTAACGCCGACCGACAGGGTGACCCGGCCGATGCCGTCGAAGACATTTTCAGCCATCATGGCGCGGATCTTTTCGGCAATAAACGACGCCTTGTCATGATCACAGGCGGGCAGGATGACGATGAATTCTTCCCCACCCCAGCGAATGCACTTGTCGGTTTTCCGGGTCTGTTCCATCAGCGTTTCTGCGACTTTCTTGATGACATCGTCGCCCCGGGGGTGACCGTGGGTGTCGTTAATGGTCTTGAAGTCATCAATGTCCAGCATCAGCAGGCTGAACGAGGCATCCTGTTCCTGGGCCTGGATCAGGACCACATCCAGCTCGATCTCCCCGGCACGCCGGTTCAACAGGCCCGTCAGCGAATCGTGGGAGGCCTGCTCGCGCAGTTTCAGTTCGGCAAACACCCGGTCGGTCAGATCCTTGATGATGCTGATGAAATGGGTGA
>ERZ1673960.115-NODE-115-length-12167-cov-12.264036_pt1 | contig 12167 bp, 11 predicted proteins | sample MGYA00580190_ERZ1673960 | MGnify/ENA primary metagenome ERZ1673960 (study PRJEB41334, sample SAMN05608106) | rock metagenome | biome: terrestrial subsurface; feature: shale formation; material: shale | place: USA: Pennsylvania ...
GTGGGTCAAAATTAATGGCCAGTAGTGGGTCACTTTAATTGGCCACTAACACCGTTTCAGTTTGCTCAGAATCACTTGGTAAGTGGGTACGTCGTCATTGTCGGACGACGCCGGGAAAGTTAACCCGCTAATTTCTATGGTGACCTTTTCCAGAGCGCTATCGAAGCGTTTGGAAGTACTCAGAGAAACCGTGCTCTGCAAGCCATACCCGTGCTGCAACCACTCAATCGCATGGTCCTCGTTGAACATTGGGCTTGCGATTCTGGATTGGAGCTGGGGGAGGATCTGGCTGATTAGGGATTGCATACTAGCTTCAGGCCACTACCCCTCACATAAACCGCTGCCGTATCGCCACCGTCAAATCCGCCCGCCGGAAGGTTGCGGCTATGCGCTGCAGGCTGGCTTCTTCGCACTGGATGCCGAGTTGTTCCATGGCGTGTTTGGTGTTGGCCAGGGCCTGGTTGTATAACGTTTCTTTATTGGTTTCGAAGGCTTCCATCATCGCCGGGAACTTTTGCGGCGTTACCTGGGCGAGGGTCAGGCCCTTTTCGCGTAATAGTTCATGCCCGATTTGCATCGCCAGTACGTTAGAGGCGTATGGCAGGAACAGGTATTCGTTAATGTAGTTGTCGGATTCGTGCTTACGTTTGTTTTCCACGTACCGCCAGATGCTCACGGCCAGCACCAGTTGCGCGGCATTCAGGTTGCCGAAGATTTCATCGTACAACTGGCCAAACAGTTTATTTTTGTGGAACCGGGCGTTGTTCGGTTTTGCTCGCCATACGGAAAGCACGGCCTCGGCGGCAACGCCCAGGCTGATGGGAGTGTATACGCTGGCCGGGGCCTTTTCGCCGCGCTTGGTCTGGTAGACGTACAGTGGCTTTCCGTCTTTTTCGCCCAGTAACGGTACTGAGTGGGCCAGCGTTCTTTGGATTTCGTCGTTGGATTTCAGGTCGCTCAAATCGACAACGCTTTGGGAGTTGGTGGCGACCGTTATTTTGCTGATGATGTCGTCGTTGTCGTCATCCAGTTCGTAAATTCTCACCAGCACGAAACACTGGTTTACATCCAGCCCCGGGTTGTCGGATAACACCGTGTGTATGGTTTTACAGGTTTGCCCGCCGTTGATGATGTGCATGTCTTTCATATCAACACGCACGTCTTTTTCCTGCAGGTTGTTGTAGGTGATTTTCGACGTAACAATGGTTACGCCGTTGTTCATGAAGAAAAAGTCTTTGTTTTTTTCCGGACTGCGCAGTGTTTCAGCAATTGAGCTGTTCACCTTGTTACTTTTGGTGCCCAGAAACTTCCGAATGTTTCGCTCCAGCAGTACGTCGCCGCGGCTTTCAAAGATGCGGTGAAATTCGCTCACGGGCACTTTACCGAGGAAGAACCGCTTGCGGTTGAAGTCTTCTACTATCCGGTACCCGGCAAACTTCAGGTGTTCGTCAACTTTCTTCTTGCCCTTTGACAGCGCGACAAAATCGTCATGGTTAAAGTGCCGGAAGCTCACGTAGTCCGGGAAATTCGCGTTATCTATGTAATCCTGGCCCTCGCGATTCACTGGCAGGCCATTATTACAAAGCACAATTTCAATCGAGGGAATAATGCCCTCGTTCACCATAATCGAGCGAATTTCTTCAATTCTGGCCTTCAGCTGCGGGCTGGCCTGGTAGGTCTGGTTTGGGTCAAAAATGGTGCGCACCACAGACACCATTTTTTGCACATCGTTGGCCGGAAAGTGGCTGTCGCCCTCGTAACTCGTGCCATTGTTTTTTTCCAGCCGCGTGTACTTGCCCTGAAAAATCTTGACGTGAAAAGACTCATCCACAATGTCCGAGATGTACAGGGCGTCAATGCCAAAATCACCCCGGCCATCGTAGATGCAGTCTAGAACTTCTTCGTCTGAATCCAGATCCAGCAGGGTTTTGGCTGCCAGAAACACGAACGCCTTACTAACCGCCCTGTCTGCCCGACCACCTAACTCGGCCAAATGCGATTCGGCGGTTTTGTTGACCATTTGGTCCAGGTAGAGGAGGTTGATGTTCATGGTGATTTGCTCGGGTGGTTTTGGGGTGTTGGTCGCTTCAGGTTAACTGCGGGCATCAACATCAGCACTTTAACACTCGCCGCTCCCAGGTTAAAACTGCCAGCGTACAACTGTCGACATGGATGGTTGAGATAGTCTGGTGGCTAAGCTCTATAGGCCAAGCGGCATTGGTATTGATGATTACCAGCTCGTCGAGGTATTGCTTGTTTTCCCACGGTGGAGCTGAGGTGTACCAAAGCCGGGTATGTAGGTTTACGCTGGAAAGCAGCAGGGACTTTGCCGAGCACTCCCAGAACAGACCGCTGTATTGTCCAAGGCTATCCGCGTCAACACCGGGTTGGTGAATGCTTACTGAACCTTGAAACGTACAATCCTCGAACAGCGAGTCGCCTTGCTCTGTATAGCCATGATTGCACCCGATGCACGATACCGACCAACCTGCTGAAAAGTGGCAGTTTTCAAACCACTGTGTAATGCCCGGCAATTCAAGACGGTCACAGTCAAAAGTGCAGTCTTTGAAGCGGACCCGTTTCAGTTTGCTCAGAATCACTTGATAAGTGGGTACGTCGTCATTGTCGGACAACGCCGGGAAAGTTAACCCGCTAATTTGGATCGTGAACTTTTCCAGCGCGCTGTCGAGGCGCTTGGCAGTTGTCAGAGAAACCGTACTCTGCAAACCATACCCGTGCTGCAGCCACTCCATCGCATGCGTCTTGTTGAACATGGGGCTTGCGATTCTCGATTGGATCTGGGGGAGAATTTCGTTGAGTAAGGTTTGCACAGCTCAGTCACCCACATCACCCAACAACATCCCGAATGGCAGACCGAATACCACTGGCGTTACTGTAGCCCCCTTTCATCAACAATCCGCACACTGCCAGAACTCTTGAGACCAGTGGCTTTTCAACTACTGCCAATCGGTTTGCTGAAGTTTGTGCCTTTTCACGATAATGCAATTCAAGTTGAGTCAACGGACCTTTGTAACCATCCGGTGCCAGCGAGACAGCTCTCGCAACTCCTCTTACAAAAATCTCCAGCTGTTCAACTTGCTGCTTTCGAGCGGTGAGGCCATCTTGCTTAAATACACTTTTTACCTTTTCCAATCGCGCCTGGCCGCGAGTGACTTTGGTGGTGCGGTTCGCGATAAACTGCGACTCATTTGACTCGTGCCGGCGGTAATACTGCAGCGGTGTTGGATCTACCACCTTGGCATCCAGCCCATCTGCAAACTGAACCAGCCAGTTATCGTGCCCCTTGACGCCAGTGGGAATCGGCAAGCAAAAGTCCAGCAACTCCCGGCGAACGGCGCAGCAGCAACCCATCACAAAACTATCCATGCTGAAGCCGGCAGAGCGGATCTGCCCTACTTTGGTCAGCCCAACCTCATTCAAATCACCATCGGTAAGCGCCGCATCGTTCATCACAACCAACGCTTGCGGGTTACGCTCGGCAACGTCGACCATCTGCTCGATCTTCTTAGGAAACCACACATCATCCTGGTCACTCAGAAAAACCAGATCACCAGTAGTCTTCATTAACGCTGCGTTGAAATTACCGCAGTAGCCAAGGTTATTTTCGTTACGATGAAACTCGACGGTAAAGGGCGCAGTTTTGGCAAACTCGCGAACGATGGCTTCGGTTTGGTCGGTTGAGCAGTCGTCTGTGATGATCACCTCATCTGGCTGACGGGTCTGATCCACGAAGCTTCGGAGTTGCTCTAAGATGTATTGGGCACCGTTGTAGGTAGCCATGGCTATGGAGATCTTCACTGTTGAACCCTCCGGTCGGAGAAGAAGTCTTGAGCTTCCTGCGCAAAGGCTCTAACCCTCTCGATGGACTTCAACTCTTCACTTTTAACATGCTCTAAGACCAACGGTTTGGTTTTTTCTGCCCTAGCCAATTCCGCCTGGGAGAAGCCATAAGCTATACCATTGCGATCCTTCGGATCAGGATACCATTCATCTATATCAACGCCCTCATCGGGAACAACGATAGACTGAGCACCACATAGTACTGCAAAGATAGAGTAAGCCGTATAAGTGTCATAGGAAATAAACGTATTTACATTTCTAAAAATTTCAGCGACCTCTTCATGAGGCTTGCCATCGATTAGCACGGAGTCAGCTAAATCGTGCTGAAGCTGCTTGTGTTTACCTTTCCTCAAACAGTAAGCGGTGCCTCGCCGCCCGCCACTTTCCTCAGGCCTGTAATAAACATCTAGAGGGTAATGGATGACCTTTAATTCGTTATCAGATAAAACAGACCCGTGAATATTAAAGTCATTTATTGCGGAGTTGAACTTGTAGTAAAGTTCACCAGTAGCGTAATTCACTTTTCCGGAGTGAAAGCCGGGCTGATGAAGCAGCCAACGAACGACATTTTTTGCCTCTAAAGGATTGCCAGAAATAATCTCCGGATAAATAACAATAAAGTCATCAAGACTCTTTTCTTTAACACCATCAATCAAGGGTGTATTAAAGCTTTCATTAAGCCGAAAATCGCTTTTTTTACGCCTAAACTCGGACAACAAAAAACTAGCGAGCTTCCTTGGGAAGTTCCTGGCACTTACTTCAAAAATATTAAATTGAGGACAAACATAAGCCTCAAAACCAATTTCATTAAGCAAATGACACAATTTGTGAAGAACGACTATGCCACCACTAGTTTCACGGTATGATGGAGAAAATATTAAAAACTTTTTTTCGCTACACATATGAAAAGACCATCAGCTTAGCCAAAAATATAACAATAAATATCAGCTAAACTTTAGAATAATAATTATAAATTACAGAAATAACCTTCGACTGCTTATCGTTATCCAAGCCCAACCACATTGGTAGCCTAACCAAGCGTTCACTTTCTATAGTGGTATGAAGATCCTCTCCATCAAACTGACCAAACTTAGCACCGGCGACAGAGGTATGGAGTGGCACGTAGTGGAAAACAGCGAGGATATCGTTAGCTTTAAGATGATTTAACAACGCTGTACGTTCTTCAAGATTGGATGTTTTGAGGTAAAACATATGAGCGTTGTGCTGACAATGTTTAGGGATGATCGGGAGGCTAAGTTTCCCTATCTCTGACAACGGTAAAAGGTCTTGATAATACCGTTTCCAAATTGCAAGGCGGCGGTGGTTAATCTCTTCGGCTGCCTCCAACTGTGCCCATAGGTAAGCGGCCTGCAGTTCACTGGGCAGATAACTGCTGCCAATATCCACCCATTGGTACTTGTCGACCATACCGCGAAAAAAAAGGCTCCGGTTCGTGCCCTTCTCTCGAATGATTTCAGCACGCTCTACAAATCGTTCATCATTAACAATCAGTAGGCCGCCTTCACCACCGCTGGTGTAGTTCTTGGTTTCGTGAAAACTGAATGCACCAAGATGGCCAATTGTCCCCAGCGCTCGACCTTTGTAATTACTCATCATACCCTGCGCGGCATCTTCAATAACGTAGAGATTATGGCGCTTGGCAATGGCCATAATAGCGTCCATCTCGCAGGCAACGCCGGCGTAATGCACGGGCACAATGGCTCGGGTTTTAGGAGTGATTGCCGCCTCGATCAGGCCTTCATCGATATTCATGGTATCAGGCCTAATATCAACGAACACAACCTTTGCACCACGGAGCACGAAGGCATTTGCCGTGCTCACGAAGGTGTAGCTCGGCATGATGACTTCGTCGCCAGGCTGTATGTCGATCAATATCGCAGCCAATTCCAACGCAGCCGTGCAAGAAGGCGTCAGCAGCGTTTTTCTTGCTGGCAAATTGGCTTCGAACCAGTTCTGGCATTTTTTGCCAAAAGGGCCGTCGCCAGAGAGCTTGTTACTTTCTAGCGCCTGCTTGATGTATTTCTCTTCAGCGCCAGTAATGGGAGGCTTATTAAACGGGATCATTTTTGCTGCTCTTTCAAAAATTGCGCTTCGAGTTCTAATAGATCCTTCTTGCGATCTTTTATTCTGCGGGCGGGGTTACCTGCATATATACCCCAAGGTTGGGTGCTTTTGTTTACCAGCGTCATGGCGCCAACAGAGCAGCCTTCAGCCAAATCTACACCGGGAAACACCATCGAACTTGCACCTACAATTACATGCCGACCAATTCGAATCGCAGCTTTACGCTCACTCTTGAACTTGTCACTGACGGTTGGGTTCGTTAGCGTTCGACCGGAATAGTCATCCGATTGTGAAAATACCTGAACTCCGTAGGCTAGCCCCGAAAAGTCATCCATGAAGACGCCCTTTTCACCCCCCGCGACCAAACAAAAGGGAGCAACATGAACATAGTTTCCAATAGCCACTCGGCCTGATATCACGCAAAAGTCATCAATCCTTGAGAATTCACCTAGTTCAATCTCATCGGGATTATAAATGCTTGCCTTGTCACTGACTTTCACGTTCTCACCGACAGACTTGAACCCCATCGTTTGAAGCTGCTCTTTAGTCAGATAAGCCACGTCATCTCCCCCCTTAAACTTATACAGCAGTCATTCATCTATGACTGAGATGGAATCATGCATGTGCAGCCATGATCTTGAAGACTTCATTTCGATCCGCCAGTTCATTATACGTACCTTGGTCTTCAACTTGGCCATCCCGAAGCAAATAAATCGAATCACATTGCCTGACAGTAGCTAAACGGTGGGCAATCATAATGATGGTTTTTTTACCGGAGAAATCGTGAATTGCGTCCATAATGAGCTTTTCGGTGATGCCATCAAGCGCACTAGTTGCTTCGTCCAACACAAGCACATCAGCATCATGGTAGAGTGCTCTGGCAATGCCGATTCTTTGTTTCTGGCCGCCTGAGAGTTGTACTCCCCGCTCTCCCACTCTCGTCTCCAGGCCGCCGGGAAGCCCAGCAAGCAGTTCATCCAAGTGCGCCATAGTGGCAGCGGTTTTGACTTTTTCTTCATCGATGCTCTCCGGCGGAAGGCCAAAGGCTATGTTTTCCCGAATGGAACTGTCTGCCAAGAAAATGGACTGGGGGACGAAGCCAACAGAGTTTTGCCAGGCTCTTATATTTTCTTTACTAAGGGGCCGACCATCAATTGCCAAGTTACCTTGTTGGGGCTCGATCAGCCCTAGTAGTAAGTCAATGGCGGTCGATTTGCCCGAGCCGGAAGCACCAACCAGACCTATTACGCCATTAGCAGGGATCGTGATGTCCACGTTTTTGAGTGCAGGTTCTTCTTTGCCCGGGTAACTGAATACTATATCGTTCAAGCTCACGTGCTTCTCGGGAACGATCCGTTCTCTCGTTGGCTCGTGGGTTTTTGCTGCATCCAGGCTGCTTGCGCGTAAGTCGGCCCGCACTGCGTCAAATGCGGCAAGATTGCCACGAATTTGGGATAAGCCGGTGTAGACTTGTTGGAACGCCGGCAGAAGCTTGAAGCCCGCTAGGGCGTATACTGAGAGTACCGGCAGAATTGAACCTAAATTACCTTCATGTACAGCCAACAAATAGAGGACCAGAAAGATAACACTGCCAAAGGCGATTAGTTCCATGGCATATCGGGGTACTTGGGCTAGAGCCTGAGTTGTGCCTTGGGCTACCGCGAACTTATCACACGCGGCTTCAAACCGATCCGTGAAATTTTTTTGGCGCCCCAGCAACAGTGCATCTTTAATACCCCCAAAACCTTCACCCATCAGTTTGAAGCGCATTTGTTGAGCCTCACTGATGTGGCGGCCATTGCGGACCAAGCGGCGACGCACTGTTTTATACAGTAGTACGTAGGCAGTGGCGAAGATAAGCAAACCAGAAATGGCTACAGCTGGGTTATACACAAATATTGCAACAGCCATAAAAGTCGCCATTACAAGCTTGGCGTTCATCTGCATCAGGGGATTAATGATTGAGTTGGTAATTCTTTGGGTTTCTTGGGATATACGATTGGTAAGCTGACTGCTACTACCGCTGGCGTGGAAAAGCCATGGTTGGTGCATGTAGTGTCGGAACAAGCGGTTGCCTAATTCAGCACCCACCTTTGCACCGTACATGGAAAGCCGCCAGATGGTGAACATGGAAATAGCTGCGGCCACCGTTAGAATCAGAAGCACACCAATGCCAAGCCAAAAGAGAAAATCTCGCGGACTTTCCAAGCCTGATATGCGGTAAACATCGGCCAAAAGGCTTTCACCTTCTAACCGGGAAATATCTCCGACCAAAGCCATAAATGGGCCAATCGAAACGACACCAGCTATTTCGGCAAAGGACATTAACACTACCAGAACCTGAAGACGCAGAAGTTTTTTGCGTTGCTCTTTAGTTAGTAGTGAGTATAATTCTTTTAATTGGCCGAACATCTTAAAACTGTTCCCAGTTGTAGTACTGCACTAGTTCTGATTTGAGCGCTTCAACTCCCTTTGCTTGCGAGTCCTTCGAGGAAATTAACAGTCTAGCATTATCCGAAACGCCCCATTCTATGGCTAAGTCTTGATCATTCCAACGAATTGAGCGCTCATGCTCGGGTGCGTAAAAGTCTGTACACTTATATTGAAAGTCCGCCGTTTCACTGGTTACCAGAAAGCCATGAGCAAACCCCGGTGGCACCCAAAGCATTCGCTTGTTTTCTTCCGAGAGGTATTCCCCTACCCACTGGCCGAAGGTGGGTGAGTGTGTGCGCAGGTCTACGGCTACATCGAACACTTCGCCACGGGTTACCCGCACCAGTTTGCCCTGGGGCTGTTTGATCTGGTAATGCAAGCCGCGCAGGGTGTTTTTTACGGAGCGGCTGTGATTGTCCTGCACGAAGGTGGCGTTAATCCCGGCCTCGCGGAAGGCTTTTTCGTTCCAGGTTTCCATGAAAAAGCCGCGTTCGTCTCCAAACACTTTTGGCTCGATGAGTTTTACGGCGGGAATCTTGGTTTCGGTGATTTTCATAGAGTTGGCTTACTTCGTTTTGACCAGTTTTTTCAGGTACGCGCCGTAGCTGTTCTTTTTGAGGTTTTCTGCTTCTGCCAATAGTTCTTCTTCACCGATGAAGCCCATGCGGTAGGCTACTTCTTCCAGGCAGGCAATTTTGAGGCCTTGGCGCTTCTCTAGAGTTTCGATAAAGCCGCTGGCTTCATGCAGGGAATCGAAAGTGCCGGTGTCCAGCCAGGCGAAGCCACGGCCCAGTAGCTCCACATTCAGGTCGCCCCGTTCGAGATAGGCCTGGTTGATGCTGGTGATTTCCAGTTCTCCCCGGTGGCTGGGTTCTACCTGTTTAGCGATGTTTACTACGTCGTTGTCGTAGAAGTAGAGGCCGGTTACGGCGTAGTCCGATTTCGGGGTGGCGGGCTTCTCTTCAATTGAGATGGCGCGTCGGTTGTCATCAAACTCCACTACACCGAAGCGTTCCGGGTCGGTTACCTGGTAGCCGAATACGGTGGCGCCGCTTTCTCTCTTGGCGGCGGTTTGCAACATGTTGCTCAGGCCCTGGCCGTAGTAAATGTTGTCGCCCAGTACCAGGCATACGCTGTCGTCGCCTATGAACTCCTCACCGATGATAAAGGCCTGGGCGAGGCCTTCCGGGCTTGGCTGCGTTGCGTAGGTTAGGTTGATGCCCCATTGGCTGCCGTCATTGAGCAACCGTTTGAAGCCTTCCTGGTCTTCGGGGGTGGTGATTACGAGGATGTCCCGGATGCCCGCCAGCATGAGTACGGAGAGCGGGTAGTAGATCATCGGTTTGTCGTACACCGGGAGGAGCTGTTTTGAGATGCCTCGTGTAATTGGGTACAGGCGGGTGCCGGAGCCGCCGGCCAAGATAATCCCTTTCATTTACTTCTCCAGATATTCGTTCAGGGTTAACGCCAGCTGGCTTTGCCAGTCTGGTAGCTGAATATTCAGGGCCCGTTCCAATTTGTTCAGCGCCATGCGCGAATTCAACGGGCGTTTTGCCGGAGTTGGGTAGTCGCTCGTTGGGATGGCATACGCATTTTCGGGGCCCATAGACAGCTGCTCACCGGCCTGCTGGGCCTGGCTGAAAATTTCCTGTGCGAAACCGTGCCAGCTGGTTTCGCCTCTGGGGGCCAGGTGATAAAGGCCTGTTTTTAGCTGGCTGTGGATGGCCAGGGTGGTTACCTGTGCGATCAGCCTTGCGGGTGTTGGGGCGCCGATCTGGTCTGCCACTATTTTCAGTTCGGGTTTGCTTTGGGCCAGGCGCAGCATGGTTTTCATGAAGTTGTTTCCGCGGGCGCTGTAAACCCAACTGGTGCGGAAAATAAGGTGGTCTGCTCCGCTCTGCTCGATGGCTTCATCACCTTCTAGCTTGGTTCGGCCGTATACGCTCAGGGGGCCTGTTAGGCTGGGTTCTTGCCAGGGCTCGTTGCCTGTGCCCGGGTACACGTAGTCACTACTGAAATGCACCAGTCGGGCGTTGTTGGCCTTTGCGTATTCTGCCAGCTGTTTGGGTAAGCCCGCATTCAGGCGTTGGGCGGCTTGCTGGTTTTCTTCGGCGGCGTCTACGGCTGTGTAGGCTGCGGCGTTTACTATCAGGTTCGGCTGGGTTTGGGCCAGGTAGTTGGTTACCGCTTGTTCGTTGGTCAGGTCCAGTTGCTCTCTGCCTGGGGCGATTATGGTGGCCAGAGGGGAGAGGGTTCGGTGGAGTTCGAAGCCGACCTGGCCGGTTTTGCCTAGGAGTAAGATTCTCATGCTCCGTTTCCCAATCGCTCTCTTTGGTAACTGCCGTCTTGTACTCGCTGGCACCAGTCGAGGTTGTTTAGGTACCACTGTACGGTTTTCCGGATGCCAGTTTCGAAGGTTTCCTCTGGCGTCCAGCCCAGTTCTTTTTGAATTTTGCTGGCGTCTATGGCGTAGCGTCTGTCGTGGCCCGGGCGGTCTGTTACGGTGGTGATCAGGTCACGGTAGCTCGCTTGTTGTGGGCGCAGTTCCTGGATGATGTCGCACAGGGTGTGTACTACGTCGATGTTTTGTTTTTCGTTGTGGCCGCCGATGTTGTAGGTTTCGCCGGGCTTGCCTTCGGTGACGACTTTGTAGAGGGCTCGGGCGTGGTCCTCTACATAGAGCCAGTCGCGGATTTGGTCACCTTTGCCATATACGGGTAGCGGCTTGCCTTCCAAAGCGTTGAGGATCATCAACGGGATGAGCTTTTCCGGGAAATGGTAGGGGCCGTAGTTGTTGCTGCAGTTGGTTACCAGAGTTGGCAGGCCGTAGGTGCGTTGCCAGGCCCTTACGAGGTGGTCTGAGCTGGCTTTGCTGGCGCTGTAGGGGCTGCTTGGGGCGTAGGCTGTACTTTCCGTGAACATTGGGGGTTCATGCTCCCCCCCCTCCCCTAGCCCCTCTCCCGCGAGGGGAGAGGGGGATGGCTCCCCTGTCCCAAACTCATCGGGATGAGGGAGGTCGCCGTAGACTTCGTCTGTGCTTATGTGGTGGAAGCGGAAGTTGGCTTTTTGGTCGCCTTCCAGTGCCTGCCAGTATTGGCGAGTGGCTTCCAGCAGGGTGTAGGTACCTACGATGTTGGTTTCGATGAAGTCTGCCGGGCCGTCGATGGAGCGGTCTACGTGGCTTTCGGCGGCCAGGTGCATGATGGCGTCTGGCTGGTGTTGGGCCAGTACGCGGTCCACTTCAGCGCGGTTGCAGATGTCTACCTGCTCGAAGTCGTAGCGTTCGCTGTCGCTCACGTGCGCCAGGCTTTCGAGATTGCCGGCATAAGTGAGTTTGTCTACGTTGACCACTTCGTCCTGGGTGTTCTGGATGATGTGGCGGATGACGGCGGAGCCTATGAAGCCGGCGCCGCCGGTGACTAACAGTTTCATTTGGGTGCCTGATGAACTTGAATTAGGTTAAAGCTGAACTCTTCGATTTCCGAACTTGGAAATCGGCTTTCTGAGTTTGGAAACGTGTTTGCCGATGCTGGAAATTAAGAATTAGCTGTAACCGGGGACTTTTCGTGGAAATAGCTTTTACATTGTTGGAAACAGGATGCTGGAGTTTCCAAAGCTGGAAATGGATCTTGACCGGAAATTTGTGAGAAAGCTTGGAAACCCTATTTCCGACGCTCGAAACTCGAAAACCTAACTCATTGATTCTATTGCAGAACTTAAAACTGATAAGGGCACCTTATCGGGTTATTTTCCTTTTTTCATCCCTGAAGGGCATCTTCTCCCACTTC
>ERZ1673960.120-NODE-120-length-11127-cov-194.965499_pt1 | contig 11127 bp, 10 predicted proteins | sample MGYA00580190_ERZ1673960 | MGnify/ENA primary metagenome ERZ1673960 (study PRJEB41334, sample SAMN05608106) | rock metagenome | biome: terrestrial subsurface; feature: shale formation; material: shale | place: USA: Pennsylvania ...
TATGGCCCAACGCTCCATGGATCTGCAAGTCAATATTCAGGATGGCGAAGTGACCGTGACCAACAACGAGACGATCACGACCCTGACTCCGGTAAGGAAACTGCCTTCTGATGCGTGAAGCAACGCATCGACGGCTATAAAACCAAAGCCGACCACCCCAAGAGTGTCCGTACGACATTAGCGCCAAGGACACTCGGTTGCTTCGCCTCTAGCTCAGACCTCACTCTCCCGGGTCAGGTTGCGGGCACCGATGTCGGTTACTGCCACATTGTCTTCAATGCGGATACCGCCGCAACCCGCCAGTTCATCAATCAGCGACGCATTCAGGTGTTTTTTCAATGGCCCGGTCATCAGGGGGTCGAGCAACGACGGTATGAAATACAGCCCCGGCTCGATGGTAACCACCATGCCGGGCTCCAGGGTCCGGGTCAGACGCAGGAAAGGGGCATCTGCCGGCGGCGGGGTTGGTTTGCCGGCCACATCGTGCACCTGGATGCCCAGGAAGTGGCCAATACCGTGAGGGAAGAAGGCTCGGGTGATGCCCTCGGCAACCATGGTTTCATCATCCAGGCCGTTGACCAACCCGGAAGCCGACAACAGGGCAGCAACACCCTGATGGGCCTTGCGGTGGATGTCCAGATACTTAGCGCCTGGCGCCACCTGTTCACAAAGTCGGCGCTGCAGAAGCTCCATACCATGAATCAGGGCCGCGAAGTGGTCCTGCCCCGCTCCGGGGATGGTCCGGGTGATATCAGAGCAGTACCCCCGATAACGGACACCGGCATCAATCAGCAGGCTGCGCGACCGGGTGGGCTGCCGGGTCTCGTAGTGCTGGTAATGCAGGGTGCCTGCGTGTTCGTTGATGCCAATGATGCTGTGATACGGCGCCTCGGCCTCGCGCTGCCCAGTGGCGCTCTGGTAGGCCAGATTGATACCGAACTCGCTCTCCCCAGCGGCGAAGGCTTCCCGTGCGGCACGATGGCCATCCAGGGCAATGGCATTGGCCTGGGCCAGGCACTCGATTTCATAAGGGGTCTTATGAACCCGGGTTTCATCCAGCGCGGCCAGAAGCTCCGGCGGGTTGTGCTCCCCAAAGCCGACGCCCCCCAGTACTGAGGGGTCTCCCGTCACAGCCAGGCGGCCCGCGCCTTCCAGCTCCGGCACCTCTGGAGTCTGCCGGCTGCGCACTTCAATAAAGTCCTGCCAGGGCTCCTGCGCCAGCGGCAGATTCGCGTGCCAGAAATCCACCGGTTCGAACAGCCACAGCACCGGCTTCTGCCCGGCCCGGACCCAGAGCCAGCAGTGCTCGCGACCGGTCAGCCCGGTCCAGTGCAGAAAGGGCCCGTAGCCATGAAAATGCCAGGCCTGGTCATCGCCATAGCGATAGGGCGCCGCTCCCGAAGCAATCAGCAGGCTGTCGAAGCCGTGGGTCTGCAGTGCGGACTCATACCTTTGCTGTAGCTGTTCCAGGTGGTCGAGCTGCAAAGACAACAGGGAGGGGTCGGACATATCAGGTTTCCAGTTGTTTCCAAAGGTTCAGAAGATCCGGTGAGCGGGCGTCCCGCAGGCGGATCAGTCTTATTTCCAGGGGCACGTCCCAGCGCTCATCACCGGCCCTTACCAGGCTGCCGAACTGCTCACTTTTTTCACTCATACGCCGTGGCAGCCAGCCCATGCCGAACCCCTGCTTGACCAGTGCCTTGATGCTGGAGGACTGGGTGTTCTCGTTCAGGGGCAACAGATTGGCACCCAGGTTGTTCCGCGCCAGGTGCCCCTCTATCGCCGACTGCAAAAAGCCACGGCTATGGTAGGCAATCAACGGTACCGGCTGCTCGGCACTGCCCGGCAGGGCGAAGCGCGGCTGGCCATGCTCATCGGCAATACTCACCGGCACCAGGTCCTCCCTGGCCACCACCAACCAATCGAACTTGCCGGCATCCAGGCGGCTACGCCAGGGCAGATCCGGGTGCCAGTAGCAAAGCACCAGTTCACATTCCCCGCTCTCGAGCGCATCCAGGAACTGCTCACCAATCCAGTTGGTGGCATTCAGGTTCAGTTTGAGCTGCTCGGCAATCCCCGCCTCACGCGCCCAGCCCTGATAGAAATGGGAAAACAGGCCCTGGGTCGATCCCACGTTGATGCGGGCCGAGGCCTCGGCTTCCAGGGCGGTGATCCGATCACGGGTATCGCGCACGTCCCGGGTGATCCGTTCGCACAGCTCCTGGAACAATTCGCCTGCCGGCGTCAGGCTCAGAGGCAGGGTCTGACGGTTGATGAGCGTTGTGCCCATGGCCTCTTCAAGCAGCTTGATGCGGCGACTGAACGTAGGCTGGCTCACGTGCTGCTGTTCGGCAGCCCGTGAGAAATGGCGCGTCCGCGCCAATGCCAGGAAGTCTTCCAGCCAGCGTATTTCCATGGAGTTTCCAACAGGTTGGTTTGAAAGCTTATCGATCGACTGAAGGCAGCATAGCCTATTGTCTCCCTTGCGCTACAACCGCCCTTCCTCCACGGCATGACAGGCCACACGGGCGCCTTCATCGGTGGCAATCAGCTCTGGCACCTCGGCACGGCATCGGTCGTTGGCGTAGGGGCAACGCCCATGGAACACGCAGCCGGAGGGAAGGTTCACCGGTGTGGGCACCTCGCCCTGCAAACGGATGTGATTGGGCCTGTCATCCTCCAGCTTCGGAATGGCCGACAGCAGCGCCTGGGTGTAGGGGTGCCGGGGTGTGGCAAAGAGCGTGGCAGTATCCGCCAGCTCGCACACACGCCCCAGGTACATCACCGCCACCCGGGTGCCAAAGTGCTCGACCACCGCCAGATCGTGGGTGATGAACAGGTAGGTCAGCCCACGGCTCTCCTGGGCATCCATCAGCAAATTCAGCACCTGGGCCTGAATCGAGACATCCAGGGCCGAGATGGGTTCATCCGCCACGATGAATTCCGGATCCACCGCCAGGGCACGGGCGATGGCGATCCGTTGGCGCTGACCACCGGAAAACTCGTGACCGAAGCGGCTGCCCCAGTCCGGATCGATACCGACCGAGTGCATCACCTCATGGATCTTGTCGCGCACTGCAATATTCGACCAGTCCGGATGGTGGAACCGGATCGGCTCCTCCAGCGTCTGCTGGATGGTCATGCGCGGGTTCAGCGAGGCATAGGGGTTCTGGAAGATCATCTGCATCTTGCGCCGATACGGCAGTGCAGCCTTGCCGTCCAGATTGTCGATGCGCTGGCCATCGTAGTGGATCTCACCACCACTGGGCGAGAGCAGACCCATAACCGTGCGGGCTACCGTGGACTTGCCACAGCCGGACTCGCCCACCACACACAGGGCCTCGCCGCGCTGGACGTCCAGGTCCACGCCGTTGATGGCGTGCACGGCCTCCTGTTTGCGGCGGAACCGGCCGCCCTCGAAAGAGATCTGCTCCAACAGGCTGCCGGTCAGGTCAAACCGCTTTTCCAGCCCACGGATACTCACCAGGGGGGAGGTCATGATTCGGCCTCCTGCATCTGTTTCTCCTGTTCAATCAGATTGGCCACCTCGAAACAGGCCACATCGACATTGCCGGAACGCACATACTCCGGCATCGAGTGCTTGCACTGCTCGGTGGCAAAATGGCAACGCGGATGGAACGGACAGCCGGTCGGCACGTTTTTCAGGGACGGCATGGCACCGGGAATCTGGAACAGCCGGTCACCGGGCTCACCCATCTGTGGCAGCGCATTGATCAGCCCCTGAGTGTAGGGGTGCTGCGCATCGTTGATGATCTCCCGCGTGGGGCCCTGCTCGATGATCCGGCCCGAATACATCACCAGCATGCGCTGGGTCACCTGGGATACCACGCCCAGATCGTGGGTGATCAGCATCAGCGCCACGTTCTCCTGCTCACAGAGGTTGAGCAACAGGTCCATGATCTCCGCCTGGATGGTCACATCCAGCGCCGTGGTGGGCTCATCGGCAATGATGATTTCCGGGTCCAGCAGCAGCGCGATGGCGATAATCACCCGCTGGCGCATGCCACCGGAAAGCTCATGGGGATACTGATCCAGCCGCTTTTCGGGCGACGGGATCTGCACTTTCTGCAGCCGGTCCAGGGCGATCGCCCTCGCCTCTTTCTTACTGATCTTGCGGTGGGCCTGAATGGCTTCCACCATCTGGGTGCCGATGGTGAGCACCGGGTTCAGCGTCATCATCGGGTCCTGAAAGATCATGGCAATGCGGTTGCCACGGATGCCCCGTAGCTCCCGCTCGCTCATGGCGGCCAGGTCCCGGCCTTCGAACAGGATCTGCCCGCCGGCAATGTAGCCGGGCTTGGCGATCAGGTTAAGGATGGAGAAGGCCGCCACCGATTTACCGGCGCCGGATTCGCCCACCAGCCCCAGGCGTTCGCCCTTGTCTAGGCTGAAGCTGATACCGCGCAGGGCCGTCAGGTCGCCGCCGCGCACGGCAAAGCGGGCATCGAGATTTTTAACTTCCAACAGTGCCATGGTGTTATCCCTTGTACAGCCGTGGGTTCATCACATCCCGCAACCAGTCACCCAACAGGTTGATGACCAGTACGAGCACCACCAGCACCAGACCCGGGATCAGCGTGATCCACCAGGAGCCGCTCTGGATGTAATCAAAGCCGGACTTGATCAGCGAACCCAGCGACGGCTGGGTTTCAGGCATGCCGAGACCAAGGAACGACAGGGCTGCCTCGGAGATGATCGCGTTGGCGATCTGCACCGTGGCGATCACGAAGATCGGGGACAGGGTATTGGGCAGGATGTGCCGGAACATGATCCGGGGCGTTCCGAAGCCCATGACCTTGGCGGCGTCCACATACTCTTTCTTCTTCTCCGCCAGCACCGAGGCCCGCACGGTACGGGCAATCTGGGGCCATTCCGCCACGCCGATGATGAAAATCAGCATGTAGATGGCAATTTCGCCGAACATCAGGTTGCCGAAGCTGGCCTTGAACACGGCCCCCACGATGATCGCCACCATCAGGGTGGAGAAGGACAGCTGGACATCGGCGATACGCATCAGGATGGAATCCACCTTGCCGCCCAGATAGCCCGCCAGCAGGCCAAACAGGATACCCAGCGCCGCCTGCAGCACCACCGCGCCAAAACCGATCAGCAGGGATACGCGGGTGCCGTACAGAATGGTGGACAGCAGATCCCGTCCCTGGGCATCGGTGCCCAATGGAAACGCGGGATCGGAGCCCGCCATACCCGCCGGCGGCAGCTCCGAGTTCATAATGTTGATCTGCGCCAGATCGTAGGGGTCGGCAGGTGCCAGCAGCGGAGCAAACACCGCTGCAAATACCATCAGCGCCAGCACCAGGAAGCTGAGAATCGCCACCTTGTCGCGCTTGAAGCTGTACCAGAAAAAGGACTCGCGGAAGCGGTCCCAGCGGGAAACCGTTGCCGTTGTCATGCTTTCTTACCTGTCAGTTTGACGGTGGGGTTGACCAGGCCATACACCAGATCCACCACCGTATTGGTGATTACGAATATCAGGCCCACCACCATCAGGTAAGCCACAATCAGCGGAATATCACTGCGGGTAATGGCCTCGAGGAACATCAGGCCCACGCCCGGCCACTGGAACACGGTTTCTGTCAGGATCGTGTAGGCCACCATGATCCCGATCTGCACACCACCCACGGTAATCACCGGCAACATGGTGTTTTTCAGGGCATGCAGGAAATTGATGCGACCGGCGCTCAGGCCCTTGGCCCGGGCGTAACGGATGTAATCGCTCTGCAGCACTTCCATCATCTCGGCCCGGATCAGGCGGATAAACAGCGGCAACATGATGGACGCCAGCGACACCGATGGCAGGATCAGATGCGCCAGCCCACCGGAAGAGAAGAAGCCGGATTCCCAGGTGCCAAACAGATGGGTAAGCTCATCGCCCCGGCCATAGGACGGCAGACCACCCTCGGTGGACAGCGCCTCGTTCAGCCACTGCCCCCAGCCGGTGTCCGCCGGGAACCAGTCCACCACCACGCCAATAGAGAACAGCTGAATCAGGACGATGGCGGTCAGGAACACCGGGATCGAGATCCCTACCGTGCTGACCCCCATGAAAAACTTGGACAACCATGCCTGCGGACGGATAGCGGCATACACCCCGATGGGCACCGAGAACACCACAATGATCAGGCTGGCGCCGATCACCAGTTCCAGTGTGGCGGGCAGATGCTCAAGAATGACATCCAGCGTGGGCTCACCATAAAAGTACGAGGAGCCGAGATCGCCCTGGAGGGCATTGCCGGCAAAGCGCAAGTACTGGACCAGGAACGGGTCATTGAGGCCCAGTTCCTCCCGAATGGCTTCCCGCTCCTCATCGGAGACGGACATACCCACCATTTCCTGAAGCGGGTCCCCGAGGCCATCCTGTATGGCAAAGGCGATGACGCTGATCACAAACATGACCAGCAACGCCTGGGCTATCCGCTGAACCAAAAACGCTAGCATGGAAATTTTCCGGTTGAGACTGACAAACAAAAGGCCGGCGCCGGATAACTCCAGCGCCGGCCGCAGTTACGGCTTACTTATTCGACGACCAGATCACCCAGGTAGGGGAAGTTCATCACGTTGAGGATCGGCTCAATGTGAACACCCTTTTTGGAAGCCCAGGCCAGATCCTGCCAGTGCAGGGGCACGAAGGCTGCGTCGTCATACAGGCGCTGCTCCACTTCCTTGAGCATGGCGGCCCGCTTGTCCAGATCGGTCTCGACGTTGGCCTTTTCCACCAGGGCGTCGATTTCCGGATTGCAGTACTGACCTGCGTTGTACTGACCAGCACCGGTGTCTTCATCCGGGCAGAAGGTCAGGAACTCGTAGAAGTTGGCGGAGTCCTCGGTATCCGCGTGCCAGCCGATCATCATCATATCAGCGGCGCGGTTGTCATACTCCGGCCAGTACTGGGCTTTCGGCAGGGTCTTCAGGTCCACCTTGATGTTGATGCGCGCCAGCATGGCTGCCACCGCCTGGGCGATCTTGTCATCGTTCACGTAGCGATTGTTCGGCGCCATCATGGTGATGGTGAAGCCATCCTCGTAACCTGCTTCTTTCATCAGCTGCTGGGCCTTGGCCACGTCAAAACGCGTTTGCAGAGCGTCGTTATGGCCCTGATAGCCCGCCGGTGACATCTGGGCCGCTGGGGTGGCAAAGCCTTTCATGATCTTGGCGGCAATGCCTTCCTGGTTGATGGCGTAGGTGATGGCCTGGCGCACTTTCGGGTTCTTGAACGCTTCCACGCGGTCCTGGTTCATATGGAACAGGATGATCCGGGTACCGCTCATGGTGACCAGGTTGGAGTCGTCATCACGCTTGATGCGCTTGAGATCGGTTGGAGGCACCGGTGCGATGAAATCAACACCCCCGGACAACAGGGCGGAAACCCGGGTGTTGTTTTCCTTGATCGGCGTCAGGACCACCTTGCCGACGTTGCCCGGAGACTCGGTGTCCCAGTAATCGTCAAAGCGCTCGAATTCCACGCGCACGCCCTGCTGGCGCTCGGTGACCACGTAGGGGCCGGTGCCGGACAGATGTTCGGAGGCGTAGGAATTGCCGTGTTTAACGATGGCGCTCTTGTCCTTGCCGTCTTCGGTCTTGCCGGAGTAGAACTCGCTGTCCATCGGAAAGATGTAAGTGGCGGTGTTCAGCAGCAGTGGATAAGGCTCGCTGGTAACCAGCTCGAAAGTGTAGTCATCAATGATGTTGATGCTGCTGAACGGCTTGAAGATCGCCTTGTAGTCCTGGCTCTGCTTCAGGCGGTCAAAGGTGAATTTCACATCGGCGGTAGTCAGCTCGTTGCCGGAGTGGAACTTCACGCCCTCGCGCAGTTTGAAGCGCATGGTCTTGTCATCGATGCGCTCCCAGCTTTCCGCCAGACGCGGCTCGAAACCCAGATCCTTGGTCCAGCGCAGGAGAGGATCAAAGGTCATATGGGACAGCTGCATGATGCCGCCGGACAGCTGCTCATGAATATCCAGCGTGACCGGGTCGGAGTCATACGCCATTTTCAGTTCTTTATTCGCTTCCGCGGACATGGCCATTGGTGCCGAAGCCAGGGCCATGGAGCCCACAACTGCTGTGAGTAGTTTCTTCATCGTGTTTTCCGTTGTTATATCCGGATTATCGAAACGAGCCGACACAAACCCCGCCGGCTGACTGGCAGACAAGCTAGTCTCGGAAAACACTTACGGCAATCGAAATTACGACACACCCTTATTCGCCAGGTGAATGACCGATCCTGGAGCAGCCCGCCGCACCAAAGCTGCGCGTTCCGGGTATGCCGAAGATAGCCCGAAAAACAGCCACTTATCGCTTATCAGACCCTCGATAACACTCAGGGGCTGGACAGACGACCCGGGCCAACGTAAGATTGCGCACTCGAAATTGATGCCAACCGCGCACAGTTTCTTCCGCCCGTAGCTCAGCTGGATAGAGCGTCGCCCTCCGGAGGCGAAGGTCTCAGGTTCGAATCCTGACGGGCGGGCCATATTCCACAAAAAAGCCCCGCCAAGTGCGGGGCTTTTTTGTGGAACTCTGGTTTGCTCGTCGGCTTTGATGAGAACCTGCGTTCGACAAACGGCGCCCGCCGTTTGGGCGTCGGAACGCAGTGACGACGGGGCAAAGCCCCGAAGATCGCCCAAAGGCGATCTGAGCCAATCCTGACCTTTCTGGCAACTCCGTGCTCGCTCTTAACGTAAAGCTGCTTGATTACTGCAGGCTCACTCCGTAATCTTTTAGCTAACATGACCCCTGCCTCTTGGCTCCAACAGGAACTTACGCGGGGGTTCTTTTTGTTTGTGCCACCGCACGTTATTACGAATCGGTATAGAGCCTCTATTGCTTGAGAAGCCGAGGATGGCTACTATTCTCAACAGGTCGGAAACGGCCGGTTGATCCTTTACCCAAGGTTTTGGATCGTGGCAGCGCCTCAGTCGCCGATAAGACTGGGGCTTTTCTTTTTCTATTCCCCCTGTTTTTTCGCCCCGACTTTGGTCTCGACCAAAAAGCTTGTCCGCCTGATTCGCTCCATGTAGCTCTGGTCTGCAGGGAATGCCGTCACAAATTGGTGCGGTTTGCCCTTTTCTTTGGGGCCGTCGAACACCACCACATACCGTTCTTCCACTACAACAAGCGTTCGCCTTTTGGCCTGCCGGCCCCGGTCAGTTTTCCTCGTTTGAGAATACCGCTGGATAGTACCGGCACTGAGGTTCAAGACCTCTTTAATCCACAGAATTCGCCGCAGGCGTTTGCGAGACCAGCCGTTGTCGTGAATGCCAGAACTTGTGCGATAGTTTTTCGATTCCGAGAAGGCATGATTGAACGCTCTTTCCGAAAATTGATAACAACAGCCTGCCCAATCTGTGAAGACGCGCCGCTCACCGTTTTCGTCCCAAACATACGTCTCGTGATACACCTGCCGATACTTGGCTATAAGTTCTTTTTCGGTATCCGCTTTCAGGCGAAGCTGTGGCCAAAGTGACTCGCACATCAGACACGGCCCTGCCAGTCAAAGACATTGAATTTCTTCTCGCCTTTAGCAGTACCTCTGGCCATTGAAGGGCGCGCCAGCCCCGCTTCCAGCCTACGCAGAAAATCAATCTTGGCTTTGCTGGCACCTTCCGCTTTGTCCCGCTCATTCCATGCGTAGCCCACGGCACCAATCAGCAAGTCAGCCAGTTGCACCATGGGCTGATTATCAGACCATACCGGTTCGAGACTCAAAACATGTGCGCGGCCGGATAGCTTTCGGGTAAGAACGGTTTTCAGGTCCCGGAATCGGTTGCTTGCGGCGTTCTGCTGCCAGTCGAGATACAACCGGTATTCGTGGGAAGGCTCAAGCCAGTGAACCAACATTTGATAGTAAAGCTTGTAGAAGCCCAGCTCCGGACTACCGTCGTTATAGCGTTCATGATCGAGGTTGTGTCGGTCAACCACAATGCAGCGGAAATTCAGAAATGGCGTATCCAGGAAAATATCCAAGAGATCGTCGTAGAACCGGGCGCGATTCGGCGAAAGGCGCTTCCAGCCCAGCTCTCCGTGGGCGTTATGCAGGGCTTGCAGGCTATGTATCCGGTGTACCAGTGCTTTTTTTTCGTCCCTTGGACATTGCAGGGCACCGATAACAGCGTAGCGGTCGCCCTTGTCGGACGTGTGACGGCTTTCGTCACAATAAATGTTGAAAACAGTCATGCCTGCAACGCTCCTTCGAAAATAGCTATAGCTCGCTGGCAAGAAATGGTCATTGAATCTCAACGCCCGCCGGTGCTGCTTTCAGTTTTATGCCTGACTGCATGCTTGTACCGACACCATCACGCCTGAAATCGAACATGTTCATCTGGAACGTATTGATTGTCACTTGGTCGTTCCCACTTGAGTGAGCAATCAAACGTTCGTGTCGCTTGTCATACGGTGCCATGGCATAGGAACCGCCGTATTCGCCCGTATTAACCAGCACAACGTGTTGATACATGTGGTAGTGCAGTGCTTCAACCATAGAGTCAAAGGTGTTCACATCTCGGTTAAGGGCAGGAATTAGTAGGGCATGGGATTTGTCTCGAAGGTCTGCACTCAGAGCTATGTCTGTAGAATCAAAACAGATCGCTGCGGTTACAGTGAAACCGTTTTGTTTTGGGAAGGCCGGGTGAGCAAGTTCCAGCATTAACTGGTAAGGGCGCCATGGCTGAATTTTTAGCTTCTTCTCGGGTGCCGTCATGTGGCGTTTACCCTGAAACCGATGGATTTCGTTGCGATTGCCGTTATGTTTTCTCGGCACGACCCACACCGCACAGTTATTTGGCCCCTTAACACCAGGCTGCTCTACAAAGCCAAGTCCTGCGACCACAATTGCGTGAGTTTTGCGGGATAAATGAATCAGAATATCCATGTCGTCCTGATGCACTGCCAGCTCTGGTAGCACGATGAGATCGATGTCTTGTTCACGTCCACCGTTCTTTGGCTTTTCGAGGTGCTGTGCCTCAATGTGCTTGGTAACCAATTTAGCCACACGGGCTAAATGGCACCTGTGCTTCGCCCGGTAATCACTGTCATTATGACCTGCCCCCAGTCTTTAATCCAACTGCTCCCTAGTAATGTCCGTTACTTTTG
>ERZ1673960.121-NODE-121-length-10437-cov-215.296571_pt1 | contig 10437 bp, 25 predicted proteins | sample MGYA00580190_ERZ1673960 | MGnify/ENA primary metagenome ERZ1673960 (study PRJEB41334, sample SAMN05608106) | rock metagenome | biome: terrestrial subsurface; feature: shale formation; material: shale | place: USA: Pennsylvania ...
CGCCTGAAGCGGGCATAGATCCGCAGCTCATTTAACCAATATTGGAAACCGGGAGGTCGGGCATGACTGACAGAGAACGACTGATAGCTGAATTTGCCAAAGAAGGCCTCGATTTTGAGGCAGAAGAACGGCGCTGGGATTCTCGCCAAGTCATGAGCTTCAATTTGGGCTTCACTCCACCTGAGCAGATACAGATGCTGTCCGGAAAGGCGTGGGTTGAAGTCATAGCCGAATCTTCAGCCTTTCTCGGCGAGAGCGGCCCAGAGATCGAAATTCTCGGAGTAGGCTTGGTTCCGCTTTCCTGTATCCGTAAATCGGACCCCGAAGAAGACATCAGGGAAATCGAACGAATCACCCGTGGCCGGTCTCTGGCTGCATTCAAGGCATGAAAGATTATTGGAATCCGGAGAATGTAGCGGTGATAAACAAGATCGTGAAAGGAACACTTGTCGCAGCCTTTCTTTTTGTCGGCCTGATTGGATATCAGTTTTATGTCGTCATGGCCGATACCGAACAACAACGCCTTTCAGCGCTTGATGGTTGGGCAACTGGGAGTGAAGGCCAAAGCAAAATTGCTGAGCAATTCATCGAAGCCTGCATGAAAGGCGGGCCCGTTGATCTCGACTCTCGGCCGGAAAAGTTGGTGTCAGTTTATGAATGTGCAAATGAGATTGGTGGTTCTGAGCTTGAATCTCTTATTCGCACTTCTGACCAGAAAACCAAAGCGCCAGCACCATTACGGTGGCTTTGAGAACCACATGGGAATCCGCCTGCAAACACGAAACGCCGCCAGAAGGCCGGCAAGCGTGACAGCGAGCCGGCCGGCGCCCCAAGGAAGGGCGAAGCCCGCCCTGGGCATTAGACGCTCTTCCCGGGCCTCTCAGAAGCCGGAGCCATTGCGCCAATTATCATTATCCTCCGAATCACCGCCCCACCCCATTTTCTTCAGAAATCGTGCTACGATACTAGACATACATGACAGGTATGCTAGAGTAGACATATATGACCAGTAAGAAACAGGCGGAGTTTCACAAGATCGCCAGAGAAAAAGGCTGGCGCCTGGTAGACATTGGGGAGCGCTGGGGCATAGGTGAACGGCAAATGAGCCGGATCGCGAACAATCCCTCAAAGAAAGACCTGGATGCGATTGCCGGGCTCCCCGACAAAAACCATGATTGAAAAACAGAGGTATTCGAGTGAAACCAATCATTGCTTTTTTGCTAACGGCTCTCCTGGTTTCAGGTTGCGGCACTGAAAGAGAGCGAGATGAACAAGGCCGAGAAATTCACGGAGCGATGAGCCCTTGCGAATGTAAAAATGTCAGGAGGCTGCGCTATTAAATGGGGCATTCCAGATAACGCAGTGTATTCAGATGGGACAAGCCCAGATGATTATGATGAATGGGGTCAATACCATGGTGAAATGAATGTGCCCAAGGAATGCCGCCCCCAGCAATTACAGTGACAGTACGAACTGACATGGGAATCCGTCCATGTATGTGAATGAGGACGAATGTGAGGCGGCTGGGCTAGACCCTGAAGAGGTTAAGCGGATAGCCACAGGCTTGAGTCGATATGCCAAAAAAGCTGAGGCCCTGGGTCTTCAAATATTTGGTGGCACTGGGACTGGATCTCTTCGCTTTGATGACGGAGGCCCTGGGAAACTTGTTGTCGCCGAGATTGAGGGAAACTTTGACGGGGGCGACGGCGGTTCAACAGTATCAAAAGGCGGCCTATTAAGAGGCGAATGTTAATGGGAAAACGAGGTTTCAGTCATGAACTATGCTGATCGGGCAGAATACAGAGTATCCAGCAGTGTGTTGGTAGGCATTGAGTACCTGTGCGTGTTTGTGGGGCTAGGCATCTGGTTCGTCCATAACGAGATCCAGCCGGTACCGTCCCTATTAGACGTGGCCAGCATTGCGTTTATGGCCGCGCTAGTTTCCGGTACGGCTTTCTATATCCGCTTTATGCGAGCCGGCCCAAAAAGCTTTATTGCCTTTTCGATGGGCGTCCTGGCTCCGCTCACGATTCTGTTGATCACCGCTGGGGCCAACATTTGGTATTGTCAAAGTGTTCTGTCGGCGAGCCTGGATAAGTGCTCTTGATTCAAGCATACAGCATGGGAATTCGGAGAAGTTAAACGATGAACCTAAAAGGTTTACTTCAAGCTTTGGTGCCCACACTTCTACTTGTTGGGTTTCTGACCAACAGCGTACTACAGCGCATTTTGGGTCCAGTAGAAGGCAATGTTGTCTGGCCTGCCGTGCTTCTCGCCTTGGTGACCACAATGGCGTTCATGCTGATTCGCAGAATAATCGTTCGCCTTTCAAGTGAAAACTGACATTGGAATTCGGAGTGACTGCGAGTAATGACGATTTGCACTTCTTGGCTTCATCATGGGCTACGGCTTGCGGGCGGTCGCGGCATTTCGTGCTCCAGATTGTCCAAGTCGCAGCGAGATCATCAGAGGTAACATGCAGCGCTTGCTTGGCATCTAAGGAATACCAGGAGCACGTCGCTGCCGTGAAAGCCGAACTGGCTGCAATCGAGCAACACTCGAAATAAGACACAATGGAAATCGACTATGTTGACTACTGAATCGGTTGGAAATAGATCTCCATTTGATCAATCAAAGACACTTCATGATGAATCTGGGGCCCCCATCAAATTTGTTCAGTCGCCAACCGACGAGCATTATTTACACGCCCCTGGTAGCTATATTCCTGATGGAATGCTGCCACCGGAAGATCATCAGGTGCGAGAGGCATTGATGGAGATGAAGCTGTTTACTGAAAAGGCGCTCGCCTTTAGCTTTATTTCACGCCTGTTCCGTACAGCGAACTTTAAGAAGGCAGAATCTTTAGCCCGCGAAAAGCAATCCGGTTTGATGCGCCTTGTTAACAGCAGCCTTGAGCACAAAGCGGCCATTCGGAGGATCGTTAATTCCATGCCCGATGGCAATGGTGGCAGAGAAGCACTACTGCGATATACGAAATAACAACGGTACCGCATGGGAAACCGAGTTATGTCTGAAGTGCTTATGTTGCCTGGGCTGGTTGCTATTTTTGTAATGCTCCTATTTGTTTTAAATGAGCTCGCCAGTATTCGCCGGCACACGCTTGCTCAATTTCATCTGAAACTCAAGCTGTCCGAGCTGGACAATAGTGAGAAAACTAAACTGGCAAAAAAGTATGGACTAGGTTACGACCCTGAAAACGACCTATAGGAATCCGATATGCATAACGAACAGAGCATGCCTGATGAAAGTTTGAAGCGCAGAGCGCCTATCGGTGTCCTTGGGCTTGCAGCATCTTCTGCTGGAGCTATCGGCATTGCGGGAGTGTTAAACCCCTCCCTGCTGGTGTTCGGACAATCGCCTGATGCGGTTGCCATGTTCGTTCTGGGCTTTGGGTTGCTGGCATTTAGTGGGCTCAACAAAGTCCTGAACAAGTGATTGGAAACCGTCATGACAAGTAGATCGGAAAGAAAGGCACCGCCACCCCATCCACTGTTTATTGTGGGAATCCTGGCAATCCCGTTGAGCGTTATGTGGGGACCCGTGCTGATATTAGCTCCCTGCTGCCTGGGTTGGTGGCTACTGAAAATTGAGAAGCCGAGACTGCTTTCACGCCATAGCGCTGAAATTGAAGGTGAGAACATTGACCTGGGTAGGCACAAATACCCGCTGACTGAATGCTCGATGACACAGCCACGGTTCTTCCCTTTCCAGTACGGATTGCCGCAAGTGAGGCAACTGGTAACGTTGCAACACATGGACAGCGGCACAACCCAGCAGTTCTGGATCATCACCAGACCAGTTGGACGAACCACGCTGCACCCAATCACAGAAGATTAAGATGGGAATCCGGTCTCAGATTTGTAAAAGGTGAATGGCCATGGCGAAGTATGAACACGGGCAGCTGATCGTCCTATATTTTGAGGACTATAACCACCCTGAGTTTATAAAGGGCGAAGTCTCTCTTGAGCAGGCGAAAAGTATTGTTTCCGAATACTGGGGAAACGACAAACGAGTGACTGAGATAGCGCACAAGTTCGCGTTTTGGGGTGTTGGTCAGGATGAGATGGGTGAACCTTGTCAGATTCTGTATGACAGGAACGAGCCAGGTAGAGGTAGATTCAAAGTCACTGAGTGCACTTGCGAGTGGATAGACTCGGGAAAGAACGCAACGGCCTGATGGGAATTCGAGAAATGAAGTCAGCAGTTAGGTATCCACCCCAAGACTACCGGTTCAATGAAGCCCCATACAAGGGCCGTAACCAGGAGCTCGAAGCCGAGTATTCTGATTTTGGATCGAGCATCAGGACCATGTACCCAGAACTATCCGAGTGGAGCAACTGGGCATGTTTCGACGCATGGATGGAGTATGGCGAGAAGACGCAGTTCCTCTCTGATCCAGACCTGCCAGATAAGCGGGATATCGACTTTTTAGCTTTCCTGTATGCCGAGCAAGAGCTTGCCGCTAATGGTTACTTCGTGCGGCCTGATGGAAGCAAGTTCACACATTACGATCTGGACGGGCTGGGTGAGATTTGGCGTAGGCATGAAGCTGCCCATCAAACTGGGTAAATGGGAATCCGCGCTAACGCGCATCACAGCAGAACCAAGAGAGAACGGAGAAACAAAATGAAAGCAAGGGCAGTATTGTTTGTCGTAGCAATGATCGGGTTTGGCTTCGCTGCTTTTGCAGCGCTGAGCCTGAAGCTTCAGTGGTCTTGGGGTATGGGCGCCGGTGCGTTTGCCCAAAATTACAGCCTGCATGTGAATGGCCTCTTGCTCGGCCTTGCCGTCGCGTTCGTTTGCTCGCTTCTGGTCATGTGCTCGCCCAAGCAGTCGGCCCCATTCGCCAGCGAATAACATTGGAAACCGTGCGCCGGCACGAGGCACCACCAGCCGGCCGGTGAGCGCGAAAGCGAACCGGCCCGGGCCAAGGAAGGGCCATGCCCGACCGAGGCATAAGGCCGCAGTACGGAACACGCTGCAGCCGGCGCCGAAGCATCACCTTCAAGACTCACGCCCAGAACCACCACCCTCCCCCATTTTCTCCAGCCGTGTGTGGTATTCTACTAGACATAAATGACAGGTGTGCTAGGGTGGACATATATGACCAGTAAGAAACAGACCGAGTTTCATAAGGTAGCCCGAGCCAAGGGCTGGAGACTGGTGGACATTGGGGAGCGCTGGGGTATTGGTGAACGGCAAATGAGCCGGCTAGCGAACCGACCGACCCGTAAAGACCTGGATGCGGTCAACGGGCTCCCTTACAAAGAAACATGATTGGAAGCCGGAGGAAATCATGAGCCAAGAGAACAATGAAGCCAATTATCAACCAAGGCATAACGTGGTTATCTGGTGGCTGAGTGGCCTTGCATGTTTAGGCCTCGGTGGCGGAGTGGTTGCACCTTTGACTGCTGACGACTTAATGCTCGATTTCGGTTACGGCATCCTAATGGCGAAGATCATACATGGCTTTATCCTGGGAATAATACTTGGGATCTCCATTTCATTCGTGGTGCTAGGGTTTAGCGGCCTCTGGGTTAGCGTTAGACGCTATATGCCAGGCGCCGCTTCAGTCGGTACAATGTTTGTTTCCGGTGCCTTTATGCTTGGCACCGAAACCCTCTTAGAGCCTGCGCCAAGCAGTGCCGCCGATTCGTTCGAGCAGATGGCTCATGATATAACGGCAATGCCTCTCCAAATACTAATGCTGGTAATAGTCGCCTTCGGTATTGAGGCCCTGGTCCTCGCATGGCACAGGCACCAACGCCACGAACAACAATAGCCCGAGTTCAGTCTAAAAACCCGAATACTGGAAACCTACTATGAAACCTTCTTGCGAGCTATCTGGCGAACAAATTGCCTCCCGATTGGTAGGGCTGATGCGCGGTAGCAATTGCCCTAATCCGTTCATGGAGCGCTATGCGGATTGCATTGAACAAGCTGCTGACCTCGACGATCTATCGTTCGTGCGAGTGGGCAAGGAAACGGAAGCGTTTGAAGAAGCCTTCCGGCACTTTGTGGCGGAATTCCCCGGAGCGCCGGCAGTGACGGTTCCGGAAGGTGAGTTCCTGGATATGGGGGTCTATCTGGCACGAGTCGAGCCGGTGTTGCGCCGGGATATTCTGAAGCGGTGGGCCGGAATCATCCGCTCTAAAGCTGGCAAGTAACATCATGGGAAACCGGGAATTTATGATTGGTGATCAAAATGGGAGCAAACACAATGGCTGATAAAACACAATCGATGGGATATCCGCGCTTAATCGATTACAGGAAACCCATTCGGTTTAGCAGGCAAGCACTTTGGATGGGACTGTTTGGGTATTTAATTTTATTGTTTGCCCTTTTTGATGAAAACCTGTTACCAGCGTTTTCTGCCCAGTCGGCTCTTTGGTGGACCGTTATTGGTAGCATCGTACTGGCTTTTGCAGGAATGGCCTGGATTGTCGGAAAAGGCATCTACGGAGTTTTACACCAACCGTTGATCGAATATGGTGATGCCCTGAAGAAGCTGCCAAAAGATACCTTAATTACGATGGTAGAGCATTACCCAGAATTTTCCGAATTGGAGCGTCACGTTCTCCGCCAGGTTCTGAGCAACAAGCATCCTGGATGGAGTGTGGAAGTTACCGAAAACACCCGGTCAGCTTTTTCCTGATCACTGATATTGGAATCCGGTATGACTCATCGCGAGCAATGCGAAAACATGCAACTAGCAACAGAATACCTCTGTCAGGTCGGGGGCTGGGAGCGCACCCCGCACCATATTAAAGAAATTCTACACAAGAAAATAAAAGAATGCCGATGCGGCACAGATTGTGATACTCGCTTCAAGCAATTGATAAAAAAATCGAATAAGCACTGACGTAATTGGAATCCGATATGAGTACAACCAAGAAATCATGGGTTGAGTCATTGGGCTACACCAAGGCACACCTTGAAGCCATTGAAAGCGCCAAGACTCGTGATGACTCAGTGCAAATTTCCGGGGACACAACCAGCGTTAAGCGGGCCGATGTCAGAAAGTTGGTAGCTGACGTGGCCGCTGGAGAGAAGTCGCTGGAAAATTGTGGCCAGCAAGACTGATGGGAATCAGGTTCCTGGAAGTTAATTCGGAAAGGTGCCTTAAAAATAGCGTGACAGTTGGCATGGCAACACAGCGAGGCCTCCAGCGGGTTTACGGAAGTGCCTTATCAAAACCGTCCGAGTACACGCATAACTGCTCAGACCCTTGTCATGAGCGCTGTAGCGGGGCTGGGTTGTGAAAGAGGCGTTATCGGGCATTGTTTGAGCGAGCTGAGTGCCCTACTCGGCAGGAATCACGGCTGAATCATTAACAACATCAGTTGGTTCGGGCACCACTCACGCATGCAGCTTACAGATTTGGGTATCAGATAAACGGTTATGAAAAACACCATCGTAACTAGGGTATTTTTTGCGCTGATCATGGCTCTGGCTTCACAGGCATCCCGAGCCGACATTGACGTGTCTGTGCATGAGGTTCGCGCCAATGCACCAGGACAAGTCAGTGTTAAAGAAGGATGCCGTTTCCAGGGGTGGGATCGCAACGAGGATGCGGTGATTTTCTTCGCTAACTGCGATGGCCAAACCGTCTCGCTGAGATCGTCAGACGCTATTGAGATCGACGCTTTCCAGGTCGATTACGTAGACCAAAGCCGGGCTCTCGAACTCATAAAGTCGACCCATTACGGAATTGATTGGGAAGCCGTGAGTACGTTTGTGAACGCTGCTGACTAATTCGCGAACATTGGAAATCGTGCTCCGGCACGAGGCATCCCCGGACAGCCGGCGAGTACGACAGTGTGCCGGCGCAGGCCCAGGAAGGCGTAAGGGCCCGCCCTGGGCATTAGGCACCCTTCCCGGGGTTCTCATAATTCCGAGCCATCGCCCCCAGCGTCAGTTTCCTCCGTTGCTTCCCTTTCCCCGATTTTCACCAGAAATCATGCTACGATACTAGACACAAATGACAGGTGTGCTAGAGTGGACATATATGACCAGTAAGAAACAAACGACGTTTCACAAAATCGCCAGAGAAAAAGGCTGGCGCCTGGTAGACATTGGGGAGCGCTGGGGTGTTGGTGAACGGCAAATGAGCCGGATTGCGAACCGGCCGACCCGGAAGGATCTGGATGCGGTGATTGGTCTGCCAAATAAGTGACTTTTTTGGGGGCAGCATGAAAAACCGGAGATCGAGTATGAAAACGTCCGCAAGGACTCAAATATTTGCCCTCGCAAAAAGCAGGGGGATTCGATATCAGCGGTTGGCAGACGATGAACTGGCGGAGGTTGTTACGCGGCTTTCAGATGACGATGTGACCACCGATGATGTAGAGGATTTGGTGGTAGCACTCAAGCGTTCCGGAGCTATCTCTGGAAGTGAAATGGTTGACCTGCTCGGCCAGTATCTAAACGAGAAGTATCATGTTCGATCCGTTTAACGATTTTGATGATGCCGGCTATCTTCGGAATGCCCGGAAAGACAAGGACCCGGTTGTGATCAAGCACATGGAGCACAACCTGTTCCGGGCTAATCTGAAAGAAGCGTTCGATCACCTTTCACGGCGAGAGATCATCGAATACGCAGACTTCCTGGAAGTTCACAGGATTCTTTTTGGGGATTATTACCCGTGGGCCGGGCAGGATCGGCTTGTCACTGCTCCGCATTTGCTGGTATCTAAAGCTGGAACCCAATTTTGTGAGCCTCACACAATTCGCTTGGCAGTCGATCAGGGGCTTCGGCTCGCGCAGCATCGTGGACGGATGCCAGAAGTGCCTGGGGAGATCATGGGTTTATTTGCCTATGGCCACCCCTTTCTTGACGGCAATGGCCGGACAATGTTGCTGGTCCACATGGAGCTTGCCTATCGCGCCGGCTTTAGCATCGATTGGTCCGCTACGAAAAAATCTGATTATCTTTCTGCTTTGACCCGTGAGATAGAATCGCCGGGCAATGGCATCTTGGATCAATATCTAGCAGCGTTTATGGGTCCCAGGGTTGAGCGTGGCCAGTTGGTTGGCTCGGCGCTCTCAATGCGAGGGCTTGACGGGCTGGATGATGAAAACCGAATTGAGGGTGATCTTCGGGATGAGTCTGTGGCTGAGAAGTACCGGCAGTTTGATGAAGCTCGGAAGTATTCATACCGTGTTGCAGGCACAGACAGTGACTACAGTTATCCTGAAAGCTGTGATCTGGATGACGACGAAGATCGGGAGTCTGGACCCTCACCGGGCTGAACCATGGGAATCCGGCATGGACTACAAAGACGTTCCCAGGGAAGAGATTGAGGCAGGAAGTTACTCACGAGAGACCATTACTGCACTTCTTGGCCGGGCTCGCCGAGAGTATCGCAAGTCAATAAGCAGGTCAGTCGCGAAAAACGTGCCTTTGCTTTTGGGTACTTATCTGGCGGTTTGTGCTTGTTTGGCCGGTTACGCATTGGCCCATGGAGAGAGTATTTGGCTATTTGCAAAAATCTATGTGGCGCTGCTTTGGCTGTGGATTCCGGTCGGTGCGATGCTCCCGGTTACATGGGTTATGCATCGGCCAACGGAGTCGACGGTTAAAGAAGAGCTGGATTGGTATTCAGAGCTTTTGAAATCAAGTGGAAGATTGCAAGCCTAAACCCAACATGGGAAACCGGAGATAACACTATGACTAAGAATGCGAATACACCTCTTACAGAGGATCAGATCGAAACCATCGCACAGAAAGCCAGTCTTCATGCGGCTCGCGCCCAGAAAGTGGACTGCGTGATTCAGGAGATCACAGCTAATGTAGCCGGTGATGATAACCACAAGGCAAGCTGCGCAATTCATGTCCTCAATGGGCAGTTGCAGATCGGTCCTCATCAGGATGTTCTTGATCAGCTTGGCAAGGCATTCCCTAATCGCTAATTGGAATTCGATGTATGAAGCGAATTAAGAACAAATTCAACCCCTTGGCGTTTGGCGACGCTGCGCTAATAGCATCCTTGATACCAGATGCCGTCTCTCGCCAGAGCGTAAGCGAAACCGTATATCGCAACGCGACGAAGCGGGGTGATGCGCTTGAGTCCGGTGATTGTGCCCAGGCGGAGGAAGTGATAGGCAGGCAAGTAGAGCTGGCAAAGAACGCTTGTCCTGGATCAAAACACTGACATCGGAATACGGAGAAGCACTATGTGCAACAAGAACGAATTGGCGAATGTGCCTGAGAGCGTCGGTGAAGCGATCCGCGCAAACACAAACCAGCATGTCACCCTTTTCATGAAAGAAGATCGCCAGGCGGTGCCGTCCAGAAAGGGAAAGGTTGAGCACATGGCCGAGCTTCGCAGTAAGTACAGCGATAAGCCAAAACACACCTGATTGGAATCCGGATATGAATACAGGACCAGCAATTTATAAGCCCGAGAAACCCCA
>ERZ1673960.122-NODE-122-length-10240-cov-185.521551_pt1 | contig 10240 bp, 16 predicted proteins | sample MGYA00580190_ERZ1673960 | MGnify/ENA primary metagenome ERZ1673960 (study PRJEB41334, sample SAMN05608106) | rock metagenome | biome: terrestrial subsurface; feature: shale formation; material: shale | place: USA: Pennsylvania ...
GAGAGTGATCGGAATCCGCGACTCTATTCTCTGAATGAGTCGACGGAGGGTTCAATATTTGGCTTGCCTATCGTGGCGCTCATTCTAAATGGTCACAACGGCTGGATGCGTTTTTCGAGCAGCGTCAATCACGGGCCTCGCAATCGGCGTCAGGGCATGACCAGGACAAACTGAAGGGTTCGTGACATGGATATAAGCGACTTTGAGACCGGAAAGGTGAGTTTGTTGGACCCGGCAACGATCGCGTCGGCAGAGGTTGTTCAGTGACGGAGCAATGGGATGTGCCTGGGGCGGACCCTGATTTCACCGTTCCACGCCCCGGCTGGCGGTCGTATGAGGTGGATGGCCAGGTCTTCTATGTGCCAGCGGGCGTCAGCTATCACTACCAGACACGCCTCTGGCGCTCGACGTTTCGCTACGTGTCGCATTATTTTCATACGCCACAACAGGCCTATCATGACTTGATGGACCGCAAGCGTCAGGTGGCGTCAGAGCCTTGGCGACCCCGGGCACCCTTGAAGAAGCGCATTGATACCGGAGTCTCTGGCATGCGGATTCATATCGCCAACACCAAAGGGCGCTATTATGTGTCGGTTCTGGTCGCCCAGACGCTCACCACAGGCAACTGTGCCCCGAGAATTGGTCACATCAATGCCGTCGATCTGACCCAGCAATGGCTGGATCGCCGGCTCTGTGAGGCCGCCGCTGTCCGTTGGGCCTATGTGCGCCATCGCCAAACAGGCACCCCCTCGCGCCCTATCACGATTGCCGATGTCAGTGAGGATGACATACCTACGCAGCCGGTAAGATGCGTATCGATCCACGAGGTCTTTGATGTGATCGCTGAAAAAGAACAACGTGCCCAAGGAGTCAATCGTCACCAATGAACATGCTCACCCTGGTTGCTAAACGTCGGATGCACCGCATTTCTCGGGCGTTGGGCTCATTGCTGTGCCTGTATCCGCGTAGTGATTACCGCCAGCACCTTTACCCACACCAACGCACCGCCATTGAGGCGCTGTGTGCAGATCAGCGTCGGATCGTAACCTATATGCCGGTATCCAAAGCGTCTTTGAAAAGGAAGGAGGAACAATGACCGCTCAGGCGGGCAAAACCCGGGCCCTTTTCTATCGTCGTCTCTACATTGCTTATCTGATCGATACTGGCGCGGCCGCGTCGGTGCCTGTAATCTGCCGCCGCACAGGCATGCCTCGCCGCACGGTGCAGAATGTCATCCAAAAGATGCCTGATATTGGCATTCAGTGTCGTTTTTCGGGGGGCACTCGCAACGGTCATTATGTGATTGACGACTGGGGACCAATTCGCCGGGATTGGATCGAAGCCAATCTTGGTCGTATCCGGCATGCGATTAACTGCGCCCCGCTCACCGATTCACCACAATCGTCGGCTACCAAAGCGTTATGACAACGACCTCACCAACCACCAAGCGTTCGCGTGCTACGAGTCAGCGACGAGCCAGTGACCACGGCCGCCACAACCCGCCAGCCGGCACAGGCTATGGCGGCCCCAATAATCGTGATCCCATTCTGGACACCGGGATTCCCGGGGTGGTTATTTCCCGCTCCATAAAGCGTGGCGGCAAACTCCTGGTGGTATCGGCGGCGTTTCGCTTTCAATCCGCCAGCGGCAAACCCACGCCCACGATGCGCTATGCTGGTAGCATCCGCGAAACCGTCTTCCAGAAAAAGCCAGGAATGGCCCACACGCGCTTCGCAATGGCGTTACGTGACGCCTGGGCCATTCGCCGGTATGCCGAACAGTTTTATGAGCGCGACGACTACCCTTCCCGTCGCCTTCACATCACTGATGTGCCCCGGGACATCATCGATAACACGCCCGTGCCACCGCCCATGGACCTTGAGACACTGTTTGCCTCCTACGACGTGCCCACGGTTGAGCAGCCGGCGCCCATTGACACCCTTTTGGACCCCGAACAACTGGCCGTGCGCTTGCAAGGTCAGCCTCTGAGTCAGCCGATTCCCCCGGTCACCCTTAACGGGCACCGGCTCACCTTTCACTCCCTGTATGTCTTCGGGCGCCGGGTGTACGTCCCGGAGCAAATGGGCCGGGGTCGGGACCACTGGTGGCTGACCGTTCACACGCCGACTGGTCCCGTGCGTGACGAAATCTACGATGAGGACTGCGGCGACGACCCGGATCACTCGTTGCGCGAGGCGTGGCTGTACCTGATTTCGTTGCTCCGGGCGCATCGCCCTCCGACTTACTGACGTGGTTTCGGCTTTGCGCTTGTGAGGCACAGGCTGTGCCTGTGGGGCGCGGCGTAGCCGCTAGGCGGGGCTGCGCCCCTTGCTGTTATGTCGGGGCGGGCGCTGCCCTTCCCTCATGCTCGCCTCCCCCGTGGGTTCGGCTCGGGCGGGACCAACTCTTCCAATTCGGGCCAGGTAGCCAGGGCTTGTTCGTAGAGGTCTGGTACCGGCAGGGTGTCCGGGTAGAATTCCGGTGGAATGGTCGTCGTCCGGGTGATGGGCTCGGCCAGACGATAGTGCTTGTTGCGCAGGTGGTTGTAATAGTGGCGGGCCGCCAGCGCCTTGCGGTAGTTCTTCAAAAACGTGGTTCGGTCCATGCCATCCGGCCCGGCGCTGTGAAAGACCTCGTTGTGAGCCCGATCTGACTCTGTGGATTGCCCCACCCGAAGCATCAATGATCGCCATTCATCCGGTTTGGTGAGTCCCAGACGCACGCCGGTCATCCCGGTGTTCAGTGAGACGACGGCTGGCCTTGCTGTGGGTGGGATTAGGGTGTCCGCCAGCAACTGATCGGCTACAAAGTCCCAGGCCCGCTCCAGGGCCGCCAGCACGCCGCCCTCCTTGGCGCTGAAATAGCGCCTCACCGGCCCCCGGGACGCCCGGTTGATACGCACCCGCCAGCCGGGGCGATCTTCCCCTTGCCAGGAAATGAAACTGGGCACGTACACCCGCCCATCTTCGGTCTCCCGGGGCTTGAAGCGAACCCATGCATCCCCGACCCGGATTCGTTTGTGAGGCCGTGTGAGGTCAATGTGCGGCAGTTCTTCGGAGTTATCCGTCATAATGCGTCATGCGATATTGGGCAATTTGGGTCTAACCAGCCGACTCACGCTCTGGTCGTGGTATTGTACCTGAACTGCCACGGCGCTTGGCAGATCCCGTTCGCCCGGGGAAGCCAGGAGCAAGCGCCATCGTTAACCAACACCATGAGCGAGCCCTTATGACTTCCATACTGATCCCGCCTTCTCACCTGAAGGCCTATACCCGTCTGCTTCGTAAAGCCAATCCCTCGGTAAGCTTGAAGCGCGGCCACGTTCTCAATACCTTGTGTCACCTGTCAGGGCTGAAGGATTACAGTAACTACGAGCGCCACATCAACAAGCGCGACAACCCGGCGCTCACCGCCTTCGACGCCGCGCCACCTGTGCCGGCATCCCATTTGCCACTGCCCCAGTTGGAGGCGCACGCGAACGTGCTGGGCGCTGACATCGTAAGCGCTCTGTCCGAGAATACTGGTGCCCCCATTGCCTTGCCCCCGGCGCTGGTGGTTGGCGATCGCCACCTACCCAGTACGCCGCTGGATCACGCCATCCAGTATCAGGTGGATAACCTCGGCAAGTTGCCAGCACTTCGCATGAGCGGGGTGCTGTACCTCATGTCATTCCTGTCCGGCCAGGCCATCTTTGATGGAACACAGCAAACGGTAGATTGGACCGCGCTGGCGGACCTCGTAAAAGCGGACGCCGTACCTGCCGCTATTCATTATCGCCTGGCAAGCTATGAGGCCCTGAACGCCTATTATGGCAGTCACTATCACGAAGGGCTGTTCCAGGCTGCCCGGGTGGCCCTGAAGGACGGCACCATTGATGAGGGTGCGTTTGTTGAGCGGATTCAGGGTGTGCTTGAGCAGGAGTGGTCCTATCTTTCCCGGGCCCGACTGGGGCCGCCAGCCAAAACACCGCCTCCGTTCACGTTTCCGCTGTATGAGGGGGATTCGGGTAGTTCGGATTACCTGGGCTTGATCACCACCATGCGCCGACTCACGACCGCCGATCGCCCTGTGTTGCTGGGCATGCAGGCGCCTTCCGAGCGGACCACCACCTCAACAGGGCTGTGCCGCGAGACGCCGGTTCGCAAATGGTTTGCCCGGCGCAAAGCGTTGACGATCACCGCCGATACCTTACGCGACAACGTGATGATTCTGGGCATGGCGGGCTCCGGCCGTTCGGTGGCGACCCAAGCCCTTGTGACCCAGGCGCTTATGCACAGCACCGGGGCGGTCATCGTGGATGCCAAGGGAACACCGCAGGATCACTGGCACCTCCAAAGCATGGCGAGCTTTCATGGCAGGGCTGACGATCTAACCTTGCTGACCGTACACCACGAACAGGAATTGGGGGCCATCGATCTGGCCCGGTGCGTCCAGCAAAACACGGTTGCCCACCTGATGCTGCCGGCCATGGAAAAGGCCCCGGAGCAACTGCGTTCGCATATTTTGTCCATTCTGGATCGGCTGCGCCGAACCGCCTACGGGGCCGGGCCAGCGCTGGCAAAGCGCCCATTCCCTTATCTGGTCGTGCTGCAGGATGTGTTGTCGGCCATTCAAACAGACGCCGACCTGGCGGGGTTGCAGGCGTTCATTGATCGCATGAACCGCAACCATGTGGCCGTCATCCTGAGCGACCAGGATCTTGTGATGCGTCGAGCCCACTTTGGGCCGGCCGTGGCGCGCCTGTTTGGGGGGTGTCTGGTGATGCGTCATGGTGAACCCGATTACCTGCCCTACTCGCTGGGTACGGCCGCGTGTGAGGCTATCCGTCGCCAACAAGAAGGCGAGTTTCACTACGTGACTGCTGATGGTGGCATGGACCCAATCACCTATCGGTCACCCTATGCCGTGCCCGAGACGGCCCACCAGTTATATCTGGTAATGGGCTAATACCCCGTCGGGGCCGTTTTTGTCACCGGCCTCAAGATTCCCATGAAGCCCGTATTTATGCGGGTTCCTACCGTTTGTCACTGGTTTAACGTGGTACATTGGAATTTGGCACCACTGAAGCACAGGAGACTCTAATGCCACGCCTCAGACCAACTCGCAGATTGCTGGATACTCCCGAGCATGGCCGGGGAAAAGCACAGATTGTCGATCGTCCCGGGCAACTTGCGCACATCTTGTGGGCGGCTTCTCGGGGTGACCTGGGCCGGCGCAATGTCGCGGTTATCTGGATGCTGTTTGGTTCTGGCATGCGCGTGAACGAGGTGGCACACCTACGGGTATCTGATGTGTTCTACCGTGATGGAGGGCTGAAAGAAGTGTTTATTATTCGCGGCCCGACCACCAAGACCGACAAACATCGTGCCGGCTACATCCTTGTCAGACAGCACAGGGAGGCCTTAATGGCATGGCGGGACCAAAGGGTGGCCGAAGGCGCGTTTGTCTCCACTGACGGCGCCTACGGCGGCCTGGATGGTGATAGCTATCTGTTTCTCGGGAAGCGAGGCAAGACCTGGCGCCGGCTGGCCTTTAACGACAAGAAATACACAACAGCGTCGGGTGAGACGGCAACCACCAAGGTATGCGGTAGCCTGGAAAACCTTGTGCGGGAGCTGCTAAAAGGGGCCGGCCTGAATTATGGCTCAAGCCACTCAGGAAGGCGCACACTGGCCACTTGGCTTGATCGGAAGGGATATGATCTTGAGTTGATCCAGCTCATTCTTGGCCACGAGAACCCGGATATGACGCTGGAGTACATTGATCCCAATTTGCCGCGAATCAAATCGGCATTCCAGTCCATTTGGAGCGGCGTGAAACCTGCAAAAATGTAGACACAGATGTTGACACCAAATGGTGCGCCAACTAATGTAGATACAAGCGTAGCTACACAGGTCAACGAGAGGCTGATATGCAAAGCGAAATCAAACGATGGGGAAACTCTGCCGCCGTGCGTCTTTCCAGCAAGATCATGGCTCAAGCCAAACTGGATGTAGCCAGCCCGATCACCATTGATGTAAAGGCCGGAAAGATTGTAATTGAAGCCGCTCAGAAGGCCCCACGCAGGGTGAACCTACCCTTCACTGAAGCCGACCTGTTGAAAGGCTTGGATGCCCACGGCGCTCATGCGGACGAACTTGCCCAACCCTCTGCAACTGAAATGGGTGTTTGATGGCGCAGTATGTCCCTGACCGCAACGACATTATTTGGCTGGACTTCGACCCCACCAAGGGGAAGGAAATCGGCAAGTACCGTCCAGCTCTTGTGCTGTCCTCAAAGCAGTACAACAAGCAGACCGGACTACTGATCTGCTGCCCGATCAGCACAAGCATTCGCGGTACCGCGACTGAGGTTGCCGTGGATAATCTTGATAAGCCTTCGGTGGTGGCTTCAAGCCTCATTCAAACGCTGTCTTGGAAGGATCGAAAGGCAGACTTTATTACGAAGGCTGAAAACGGTGTTATGGATCAGGTGTTGGTTCGCATTATCCCTCTGATCGGGGCGAGCAGTGTGATCGAGAAATTCATTGAATAAATGGGAATCCACCATAAAGACCTAATGCGAGTCTCAGGCATCAAACAGAAAGAGACCATCGACCGGAAGACACGCCCGGCGATTCAGGATCTGGATAAGGTATTCAAAGAGATTTATGGCCGCGTTCGCGTGGCACAATAGAAGAAGGAGAACGAGTTATGTCTGAAGTACCTATGTTGCCTGGGCTGGTTGCTATTTTCGTAATGCTCCTATTTGTTTTAAATGAGCTCGCCAGTATTCGTCGGTACACGCTTGCTCAATTTCATCTGAAGCTCAAGCTGTCCGAGCTGGACAATGGTGAGAAAACTAAACTAGCAAAAAGGTATGGACTGGGTTACGACCCTGAAAACGACCTATAGGAATCCGATGGAGACACGTAAAGTGAATATTTCTACCAAGGAATTAAGTGCTCTTCTGGGCCAGAAAGATGTTACCAATATCCGTTATTCAGTTGGTGAAACCCTTTGCGTAGAGGCCATTGAATTTTCTGACGGATCTTCTGTTCAGCTCCAAGGTGAATGTGACGGTCAGGTACAAATTGAAAGCTACAGAGCGGCTGAGTCCGAACAAGTGAGAAAAGTTTACCCGGTCCTGCTCTGCAACTGTGGCTGGGAGGGCATGCGGCCAGAACTGGCCAAATCACCTAGACCTGAAGGCCATGGCGGCGGTGATTTTTCTCATTGCCCGGCTTGTCTCACCCCTGTTTGGGAAATGCGAACTGAAGTTATGTAGGAATCCGAGGCCGAAAGCAATGATTGACGTATTTTTGAAAACAAACACTCCAATCCAGGATGTTCCATCCGCATTGAGCGGGTTCCAATCCCGGCGAGTTCAGTTACGAAATGGCGGAGCTACTGAGATCTGGGAGAAGAGCTCTAACGGTTGGCGTAAACAGCCACGAATCGGTTGCTACGAAGATCTGTGCCCAGATCATATTGAACTTATCGCCTACACCGTCGTTTTTGGGGGTGGTTATGCTGAGGCGATTGATGGCTGCGTGTCACTTACCTTACCTAAAGGCGAAGCTGTTGCCTGGCTCCGTCACATGGAGCGCTACAAATACAATCTCGAAGATGCCATAGGTTGTTCGATTAACGTGAAATCAGGCCGTCATTGTGCGCTTGCCGTCTTTGCACTAGGGGAATTCAAAACCATGGTAGACACGGATGCGATTTGGGGACCCAGGGTTATAGATTGGTTCAATAGAGCAAAAAGCGCTGGCGCAGATGAAGTTGGTATCGCAATTGCTCATAAGAAGTAAACAAACCGTACATTGATATGGGAATATAGCCTCACTAGCGATCGTGTTGGAAACAAACAGGAGTTATGGATGAGCAAAAGCCAAATTAGTGCCTGTCTTGAAGAGCAGGCGAGTTTAATGCGTTCGTTGGAAGATTATGTGTATGGGCTGGCCAATCGAGGCAACCCGAATGAACTGGAGTTCCTGTTTCAAAAAATGCCATCCCTGATGGCGCATGGCGCACGCCGACCGTCACCGATACGCGCTGGTGACTGGCGGTTTCTCTCGGTTCCGTGGGCAATATTTGCGGATCGCACAGAATACGATGATCGGGCCCGGGAGTGCCTGCTGGTACTTGAGAGGGCAGGTTATCAACCCAATGCGCACTTTATTGAGCGCATGGTCTGGAAGGCATGGCCCACAATGGTTCGCGATTACTGCGAATTTTTTAAGGTCAGTTCCACACACACTGGCGGTGATGACCCAAGTCTACTCTGGATGGCTGCAGGCCATATAGACTCACCGTCTGGGTTAGAGGTTTTTCAACAGGCACTAAGGTATGCCGAAAACGTGAATTCGGAGTGTGGGAAGTATCCAAAGCCCGTCCTTATGAGCTTGTTTACAAGTTCTCTTCCGCTATCTGCTACCGCCGGCCCTGACGCTCTCACCAATGTTTTGCGGGCCATCGACCTGATGCTAGGTGCCGGGGCGAACCCTGATGCCAGCGGAGTAATGAATGGCTGGGCTCATAATCACGGGGACGGTGAGCGCTTACCGATTCTCCATGCTGTGTATTGGGCTGATTACACCGGGCGCTCATGCCCGTCACTTGTTAGCAAAGCAGAGCAGGTGTGCGACCCATCGGTAACAGATTATGCAGGACGGACAGCAATGCAATACAAGCGGTTCCTTGTAGATTCTCAAGCGCATAAATAGGGAATTGGAATCCGCTTATGAAACAAAACGTCCGAAAGAAAGCTCTGTGCTTTGTGAATTGGTTAGCCGGGTTGTGCGCGGTGACCGGTGTAATCGCCAGTTTGCGAGGACTCTATGGAATGTACCAGGTGTGGACCGGAAAGGTTACTTCAGTCCCGCTCATCGGCGAACTGACCCACCTCGCAGATGTGGAGTCCGGAGTCGGGATGCTGCTCTATTTCTTTGAAGTAGGCCTCGGTGGGATGGCGTATGGGTTCATGTGGGCTTTACCAGCGGGTATCGCATTAGCGGTTCTGGCGTTCATTTCAGACAAGCTAAAGAGACCTCGGGCAGCCCAGTTTGAGCCCACCCAGTAGAGACCAGCAACATAGGAAAACGTGATCATGAATAGTGTGCCCGGAATCTTTCTTACGTCTTTAATTGCCGCATTCGCGATCGGTGCAACATACAACCCGGATGGATCGGAATCTATAAGCGATGTCATTCAGAATAGCCCTGCATGCTCAAATACTGAGCCAGGCTGGCCGAAAATATACAGTTGCCTCCAGGCAATTAAGGAAACGCATGAAAGCACTACAGGATACGTGTCCAAGTAAACCTAATTGGAATCCGATCTATGAAACCTTCTTGCGAGCTATCAGGCGAACAAATCGCATCTCGGTTGGTTGGACTGATGCGGAGTAGCAAAGGCCCAGATCCGTTCATGGAGCGTTATGCCGACTGTTTAGAGAAAGCGGCGGAGCTGGATGATCTTTCGTTTGTGCGGATGGGTCGGGAAGCAGAAGCTTTTGAAGAAGGCTTCAGGCACTTCGTTGCAGAGTTCCCTGGTGCACCGGCAGTGACTGTTCCGGAAGGCGAGCTTTTCGATATGGGTGTCTTCCTGGCGCGTGTCGAAACTGATTTGCGCCGGTCTCTGTTGAAGCGGTGGGCTGAAATTATCCGCGCCAAAGCGCGCCAGTAACAGCATTGGAATTCGTCCTAAAGGTGTAGTTATGAGCTATGAGACCCAATATGCGGCTCGAATGAGAATGAAAGGCGAACATGCCATGGCCTCACCAGAAGCAAGTGAGCGTCGAAGATTGGAGGCCCTGGCGACTGAACGTGCGGAAGCTGATTTGTACGAGGCATATCCAGGAGGGATAACCCCGGATAACGCGAGCGAGATTTTGGCCTACCAGCGCAAACGTCTCGATGTACGCAGAGCAGAAGTGGGCGTGTAAAGAACAATTTGGTGATAGGAATCCGATGCCTCCATGTCTGACCCGAAAAAGTTCTGGATCGAATGGTGTCTTTCAAGTTACCGACCGGGGCATGGGTATATTACCCACGCCGTGTCCGATGACGGCGATGGTCGAGCTTTGTGTGGAGTGAATACCGATGAGGGGCAAGCCGGTGTTGTCGGAGCGGATGGTGAGCCTGGATGCAGAAGGTGTCGGAAAGTGCTTCGAAACCTTGGCGTCATCAAATAATCAATCATTGGAATCCGGATATGAATACAGGACCAGCAATTTATAAGCCCGAGAAACCCCA